>Ga0265338_10000038_pt1 | contig 237195 bp, 227 predicted proteins | sample 42126metaG_FD_193579 | JGI IMG/M metagenome (GOLD analysis project Ga0265338, IMG submission 193579) | Rhizosphere microbial communities from Carex aquatilis grown in University of Washington, Seatle, WA, United States - 4-21-26 metaG | ecosystem: Host-associated > Plants > Roots >... | reverse complement strand
ATTCCAGAGACGATCTCGACCGCTTTTTGCGGGAAACCTCCGAGCCAATCGGGTAACAGCTAAAATCAACTGGCGGCTGTCTCTGCGCCGCTGGCGGTGGCTGGTCTCTGCGCCGGTATTTTGGCGAGGATTTCGTTTAGTGTGACTTCCGGCGTTCTGGCCGAAAATTCATCCGCCAGCGCCGGACGGTCGGCAAATTCCTGTTTGAACACCTGGCGTCCCATTGCCTGCTTGGCCGTTTCCAGAAATTTCTCAACGGGAACAATCCAGACTGTTTCATGGAGTTGTCCCCAAAAAACTTCCAGCGGGTTTTCTGACACCCACCACGGATAACCGTATTTCGCTTTGGCTTTGGCAATGGCGCGGCGGTCGTCGGTGGAAACGGACGATTTCCCGGTGTCCGTCTCAGCTGGTTTTGGCTGTGAAACAATAACTTCAGGTTTATCAAAGCTCACCCGCTTAATCATTGCGAAACTGTGCTCCTGCCGAAGATGCCCGTAGCGTTTCATCGCCAGCGCGCCGCCGTCCTTGTGTCCAAGCCAGCGGCTCACCGTAGGAATGTCCACGCCCGATTCAATGCAGGTCGTCGCAAAGAAATGTCGAAAGTCGTGATGTGTGAATTGCGGCAACTCCAGTTTCTTACACGCCGTTTGCAAACATTTACGGGCGCTTTTAATTGGAACAATCAGGTCGGACGGCTGCGGTTTTTTCTCCGTCTTTAATTGCGTCAAAAATTCGCGCAATCTTTCCGACATTGGGATAGTGCGGGGAGCGGCCTCGGTTTTTGTGCCGGGCAGAAAAATAGTGCCGCGGTCAAAATGAACATCGCTCCAGAGCATGGGCCTTCTCTCGTTGGCATCGCCGCCACCAACGACTTCCCCGATGCGCGCGCCGGAATACGCCAAAAATTCAACCAGATTTGCACCGTCCTGGCTTTTTTCCTGATTGTCCTTTTTGCCATCTGACTGTCGTATGGCGTTGATGAGCTGCTTAAACTGATCGAGGCTGGGAACCACAATCTGTTTGGAAATGATTTTCCGACGTTTGATGTGCTTGGCTGGATTGGAAAGAATCAGTCCGCGATTAAGGGCAAAATCAAAAACCGCATTCAAAACGTCCAACTCGTGAACGAAAGTTTCGGAAGCCAGAATCGTGCCCCGCTCCTTGACCCAGCGGTCGCAATTCTGCTCGGTGATGTTACGGACCGGCAAATTCTTGAAATATGGGGACAGACCCTTGATATACATTTGCCGGCGTTTAACCGTGCCGGAACTTGCCGCGTGCCGGTTCGTTTCCAGCCACAGATTCGCGGCCTGCTCGAAATTCAATTTCGCGTCGGGAGAAATTTTTAGGCAGCCAATTTTTGCCCGCAAATCATTCAATCGGCGGTCTGCAAGTTTGCGATCTTTGGTTTTAAGCGAGCGGCGAAACTGCTTGCCTCCGCGCTTTAATAAGGCATAATATCCATCCGATGATTCGAGCCGATATAGGTTTTCTGCAACCTTGTGAAAGACTGGTTGCTCGGTCGTCTGCGATGTGTTTTTGCTCATCATTTTCATGCAAAAAACATAGCACAAAGTGCAGTGGGTTACAAGTGCGGGTTACAACATAATGCTTGCAATCATTGGTGTTTCTTCGCAACAGGCTGATAGATAATAGGATGGGTTGGTAGCTCAGTTGGTAGAGCAGTGCCCTTTTAAGGCATTGGTCCGGGGTTCGAGTCCCCGCCAGCCCACCATTCCAGTGTTCCAAAATGTACGCTGGCCAGGCTTCTTAATGCGGTTAATGGCAACATCTTGCCAAAAACCGAAACCCGGGATTGAATTCTCTTATCAGGTGTGTATAAATAACTGCTGTAACGAGGATTTTACCTATGACCTGGCAGGCGGACGACTATCAGATTGTTGCGCTTTTTGGCGCCATCACTCTCTTCAGTGTTTGCGAACGGTTCTGGCCACTGCGGCCGGTGGACCGGATCAAAGACCTGAAGCTGGATGTCTTGTCGTTTGCCTTTGCCCTTACTGTCAACCGCCTGGCCACCCATCTGGTGCGCAACACCATCGGCGATGTGACCCCCGCGTTCCTGCAGGGAACGGTCGGTTACCTGCAACACCTGCCCAGCGCCGTGCGCATTCTCATGGCACTCTTCATCGTGGATTTCATCGTCTATTGGATCCACCGCTCGCAACATCGCTTCACCCTTATGTGGCGCACGCACGCCTGGCATCATTCGATCGAGGAGATGTATTGGTTCGCCGGATTCCGCACGAGCTTCTTTCATTCGTTGCTCAACAACATCCCCCAGGTCCTTATCCCGGTCACGCTGTTCCACCTGACACCAGCAGAAGCCGGCATCGGCTATTCGCTCGGGATATTCATCCAATTCATCGAGCATACGAACTGGAAGCTCAGCTTTGGCCCTTTGAACTGGCTTTTGGTCACGCCGGATTACCACCGCATCCATCACGCGGCCACGCTGCATCGTGGTAAAAACCTCGCCGGCACATTCCGCATCTGGGACAAAATGTTTGGCACCTACGTCGACCCGGCCACGGTGACAGAAGAATTTGAGCTCGGCCTCGGCGAACATCCTGACAAGAAACAGATCGCCCGGATGATGGCTGGCATCTGAATCAAGCCACGATCACCCGCAATCCATTCCGCCGGATGCTGAAGGTTGCCGGCAATTTCCCCACCAGCTCGCCATCCAATTCAAAACCGGCCGGCTCGTCACTGCTCAGCGTGAACTTTTCCGCGCGGATCGTCCTGGCCGCGTGCTTTGGCAGCCGGCCTTGCAGATACAGCCGCGGCCCGCAAGTCAGCAACGTGAACCAATTCGCGCGCGGAAACACGCACACTTCCAGCAAGCCATCCCGCATGTCCGCCAGTGGAAAGATCGTGAACTTACCGCCGTAATAACTGCCATTGCCTATCAAAACCAGTTCACCGCTCGCCTGTTCCGCACCGGCAGACACTTTGACCTGCGGCAAATGTCCGCAAACGGCCTTTAAACCTGCAACGATATAGGCCAGCGGCCCGATTTTTTTCTTCAGCGACCAGCTCAACAACTCGATTGCTCGCGCATCAAGACCAGCCCCTGCCAGTTGCGCAAAGAACCGTCGTTGAGGTTTTCCGTCGGCCGAAAACTCTACCGCAGGCAGGTCGATGCGCGTTTCCTTTGCCACCCGGATGATTTCCCACGCGCCTTTCACGCTGCCCGGCAACTTCAATTCCTTGGCGAACACGTTCACCGTACCGATGGGCAATACCGCCAGTCGCACCCGCTCGAAACCATCCGCATCGCCGATCCCATTGAGCACTTCGTTCACCGTTCCATCGCCGCCCGCAGCCACGACAATCTCAAAGCCGGCGCGCACAGCTTCCGCTGCCAGTTCACGGGCATGGTCCACGGCGCGGGTCTGCATGAGAGTGGCCGCCGCCCCGATCTCGTCCAGATGACGGCGCAGCCGTTTGGCTTTTTCGCCTTTGGCGCTGGGATTGAAGATGACGCACGTCCGCATTTTTGAGTGGGCGGGCGTCCCCGCGAACCGGATTTCCTAATTGGTCACCAGCGTGCCGACCGCTTCGCCCATGACCACGCGCTTCAAGTTATGCGGTTTGAACATATCGAAAACAATGATCGGCATCTTGTTATCCATGCACAGCGAGAACGCCGTGGAATCCATCACCTGCAAACGCTTTTGTAACGCCTCCAGGTACGCGATCCGCGCATAGCGTTTTGCGTTGGGATTCTTCTTCGGGTCACTGTCATAGATCCCATCCACCTTGGTGGCTTTGAGGATGGCTTCCGCGCCCATCTCATTCGCGCGCAATGCAGCCGCGGTATCGGTCGAAAAATAGGGGTTGCCCGTGCCCGCGCCAAAGATCACCACGCGATTCTTTTCCAGGTGTCGCATCGCCCGGCGGCGGATGAATGGCTCCGCGATCTGGGTCATCGTGATCGCCGTCTGCACCCGTGTGGCCACCCCGATCTTCTCCAGCGCATCCTGCAACGCCAGTGAGTTGATCACCGTCGCCAGCATGCCCATGTAATCACCCGTGGCGCGTTCAATGCCGCGCTCGCTGCCGGCCAATCCACGGAAAATATTACCGCCGCCCAACACGATCACCACCTGCACGCCGAGGTCGCGCACTTCTTTGATCTGTTGCGCCAGATTCTGGACCGCCTCTGGGGAAATGCCCACGCCGTTGTCGCCGAGCGATTCGCCGCTGAGTTTTAACAGGATTCGGGTGAATTTGGGTCGATTGGACTTTTTCATTGGTGCCACGCGGCAGGATTGTTTAGCAGCCAGCGCGTTTAACGTCAAATTAGGAAAACACCGGGTTGTGACTTTAAGTTGCTCTATGTGACTTTTGAGCCGATTCGAACAGGTTGAAAAAAAGATTCCTTTTTTTTAACACGATATAATGCGATTTTGCACGATTCCTTCGAAAAACAACACGATTCGAAACACGATGAAAACGCGATATAACTGGCTTTTCGTCGATGAAACACGATTTCTCGGGTTTGGCGGGAAGCGGCACATCGTAGCGGTCCCGCTTTGCGGGAGCAGAGCGCCGCAAATATTCACTACGCCCCTTCTTCCTTCCGCCGACTGACTTCTAACTTTTAAATTCATCCCCACCGTTATACCACACCTTCCCAATCTTGTAACTGTGCTGGTCACGCTAATAGCATTTTCTTTGTAAAATCTTTCAGGTGCAGAAAGCCCAATGAACACAGTCCTTTCATCACTTTCACACCCTCCAAAAATCGAAAAAACTCGTGCACAAGCTGTGCAGGGTCAGAAAAGTCAGTAAAAAAGGCACAAAACCGCGAACCACGTAATACGTGGCAAGTGCGGCCAGTGCCGGCAACGTAGCTGACCCACTCCAGCTAGTAGGCCGGCCAGACCGCCCGATAAAACAGGTTGGTATTCTTGTTGATCAGGTCGTAAACCTGGAACACACCCACGCCGAATCCAATGCTCACGGTGGGCGCTATGATGTTCGTCCATTTCGTCCAATTCGTGCTCTGCAACTGGTAATTCCGTTCCACCGTGTAATTCGTTCCCGGCAGACCACTGTAACGGACTAAAAATGTGTTGGTTTGTTTAAATACCAGTATCGGTGTCGGCGGGGGCGCTATGACCGTCAGGGTCACAATGGAACTCGTCACTGGACCGAAGACATTCGTGATGATGACCTGATAAGTACCCGCATTGGTCGCCACCGTCGGGGAGAAGACCAGCGTGCCCTCGGGATGTCCGCTGTAATTCGCACTGTTATGACGCCACTGGTAAAACACGTTGGTATCCGAAAGGCCGGCCGCGCTGAATGTCGTCGTCGCGCCAAGGTAATTCGTCTGTGATTGCAGGTTCGCCAATATCAATGGTTTGGTCCCCGGCACTGCAATGCGATAAATCACCCCGCCTTCATTTGGCCCGCCCTGTTGTGCTGTGCCATAAAAAGTGCCGTCCTGTCCCTGCTCAAAGCCCGCCACCGGCGAGTTGCCGTCGGTGTCCTGGAATGCATGGATCACCGTATAACCCACGCCATTGGTCCCCATGCGGAACACCACGCCAAAATTGGTGCTTTGGCTTGCTGTGCCATAGAGCACGCCATTCGTGGCGTACTGGCTCAGCACCGCGTGGTACGGCGTGCTCCCGTTCGTGATATCAAACCGGTAAAGCACCGTGAACAAACTGCCGCTCTTGTTTAACTTGAAAATGAGACCGGCGTTATTATTGCCGCCGGAAGACGTTGTTCCATATAACAGCTTGTCTGCTCCTTCCAGCAATGCCGCGCGCGGCCCCAGGCCATTGGCCGGAACGCTGAAATCAAAATGCTTCAACACCGTGTAATTCGTGCCGCCATGCGTGATGCTGAAGACCGTGCCCATCCCAAGCTGCCCTGCCGAAGTACCATACAAAATGCCGTCGCTGCCCAATAGCAATCCGGCTTCCGGGCCAGAGCCATCACTGGTGATCGCACTATCCGTCCCACCGTTGAAACTGTGCAGGCTCGTGAAATTCTGGCCATTGGTCGTTATGCGGAAAATTTCCCCCAGAAAATTCGACCCGCCATTGGCATCCGTCCCATAAAGCATCCGGTTCGTTCCCTGCACGAGCGATCCATAAAATGTGATGCCCGCCGCGATATACAGATTGGTGTAGCCGCTCCCGTCTTTGTTCAGTTTATAAATAGTCCCGCCATAGGTCGTCCCGTACAACATGCCATCCACCCCTTCGATCAAGGAGGATTGAGGGCCATATCCATCCGTGGGCACTGGGAAACCATCGGTAAAAGTATGTAACACCGTCAATCCGGTGCCGTTAGTGCTGACCTTGAAGACGGTCCCAAAAGTCGTGCTGCCACCTCCCCAGCATGTCCCATATAAAAAACCATCGCTCGCCTGCATCAAGGCCGAACGCGGGGAAATTCCACTCGCCTGGTTCGTTCCAAAATTATAGATGACTGCAAAATTAGTTACCTGCGCTAAACATAAATTGTTCGCTGCAAATACAACTCCACAAATCGCCAGACTGGCGAACGTACTTCTTAACATAGTGTGACGATTCTCCTTACTCTTACACCGACACTAACAAACCAATTAACTGCCTAACCTTCCACACTATCGACGTTTAGCAAGGGGTGGCCTTGCAAAACTCAAAAAAAGAAAGGCGCCCCGCAGGGCGCCTTTTTTGTAGACACTTTTGCCTAATATCAGGACGCAGCTTCGCCGACCTGGAATCGCACAAACCGGCGTATCGTGATCTCGTCGCCCAACTGCTTGGACACCTGGCCGACGTGTTCTTTCACGCTGATCTCGGAATTTTTTTTCACGAAGCCCTGGTCCACGAGGCAGTACGTCTGGAAAAACTTTTCCAGCACACCCTGCAAAATCTTTTCCATCGCCTGCGCCGGCTTGCCCTTCAGACGGTCCGAAGACGCCGCAATCTCACGTTCCTTCGCGATCACTTCCGCCGGCACCTCTTCGCGCGATACCGCGTATGGATGACCCGCCGCGATCTGCAGCGTGATGTCCTTCACCAATTGTTTAAAATCATCCGTCGCCACTGTGCTTTCTTTCGTCGCGCCCACTTCCACCAGCACGCCCACTTTCGCGCCCGTATGGATGTACGCCGCGATCAAGCCGTGGCCAGACACTTCCATGCGCGCATGACGCGCGATCTTCACGTTCTCGCCGATGCGCGCCACCGCGCCCACGCGGTCCGCTTCCACATCCGCTGCCGGATTCGCCGCAAATTTTTTCGCGACCTCATCCGCAAACGCTTTGAAACCGTCGTTACGCGCGACAAAGTCCGTCTCGCAATTGATCTCCACCAGCACGCCCACCTTCGCGCCCGGTTGCACGTGTTGCGCGATCAAGCCTTCCTTCGCCACGCGCGCCGCTTTCACATCCGCCGTCGCGATGCCCTTTTTGCGCAACAAATCCACGGCGGCGTCAAAATCGCCGTTCGTTTCCGTCAACGCTTTTTTACATGCCATCAAGCCAGCGCCTGTTACTTCGCGCAGCTTGCCAACGGTTGCCGCAGAGATTTCAGCCATAAGATAAATTTCGAATTTGGAGTTTCGGGTTTCGAGTCGTTGTGGCTTGGAGCTTCTTAACTCGAAACTCCAAACCCAAAACTCGAAACTGAATCAGACCGTCGCAGCTTCCGGAGCCGGGGGCGGCAGTGCACCGATTTCCGGAGCCGGCGCCGCCGCAGCCGCTTCCGCTTCCGGCATCTTCTTGCGCGCATACTTCGCTTCGTATTCGCCGTGCGCCTGCGTGACCACCTGGCCCACCACGCTCAAGATCAATCGCACGGAGCGGATCGCATCGTCGTTGCCGGCGATCGGATAATCCGTCAGCTCAGGATCGCAATTCGTATCCACGATCGCCACCACAGGGATCTTCAACCGGCGCGCTTCGGCCACCGCATTGTGTTCCCGCTTGATGTCCACCACGAACATCGCCGCCGGCATCTTTTCCATCGAGCGGATGCCGTCAAAATATTTCACCAGGCGCGCCAGTTCGCGGCGCAACACCGCCTGTTCCTGTTTCACGTATGCGCTGATGGAGCCGTCCGTTTCCATCTTCTCGATCGCCTTCATGCGCGCGATGGAGCGTTTCACCGTCTGGAAATTCGTGAGCGTGCCGCCCAGCCAGCGTTCCGTGGAATAAAACTGGCCGCATTCCTTGGCCGTTTCCTTCACCGCCTGCTGCGCCTGCTTCTTCGTGCCGACAAACAAAACTTTGCCGCCCTTGCGCACCGTCTCCGTCAGAAAATCACACGCCGCTTCCAGCTGCGTGGCCGACTTGCTGAGATCAATGATGTGAATACCGTTCCGGGCGTCGAAGATGAAAGGCTTCATCTTGGGATTCCAACGTTTGGTCTGGTGACCAAAATGCACGCCCGCGTCCAACAATTCTTTTACACCTACACTTAACACAATTTTCCTTTGGTTAAAACCCGATTCTGTAGCGGTCCCGCTTTGCGGGATCGAACTTCTTCAAGGCATCTCGCGGAAAACGAGATTGATTTATTTGTTATTTTGGCTCCCCGCGTCCACACGGACACAGGATTGATTAGCCGTTCACCTTTTTACGAATCAATGGCTTAAACCACCGCACGCAAAAGGACGCACAACCTAGCAGGAAACCCCGCCATAGCAACCCAAAATTAGCTCATTTTCAGTTCATCGCGCCGAGATGGCACCCCCTCCAACCGGTCGGAACCAGTCGGAATTAGTCGAAATCACTCCAAATTCCAGTAGCGCAGGCTTTCCAGCCTGCGGGTTCTGGGGACTTTCCAGTCCCCAGTCCCTTTTCCAAAAACGCCATCCCCAAGCACGCCGCACTGACGTCGCACTGACTTCGTCCCAAAAACAACCCTCTCAAACTGGTTTGAATCAGTCGGAATCACCCTGAATTGCGGTGGGACGAGGTTTACCACGTTCCACGTGGCTACTGACGAGCCGTTCGTATCTCCGTAGCCGCCGACGTCAGTCGGCGCTGATCTTCCAGCACGCTTCCCTGCCCATCGCCCCAAGCCCACGACCCCAGGCCCGAAATAAAAAATTTCACTTAAATTTACCTAAATTAAGTTAAATTCGCAGAATTCCGGTGAGCCTGCGGTCATGAAGCCTTGCCAAGGCGGGCCTTTAATTAATTGCATTTTGCACTATATGTCAAAGAACTGATTTTACTTTTAAACTAAACTTGCCGATTTGTCAAGCTCCCTGTCATCATCATCCAAATCATGCTACGCGTCTTCCTTATCATTTCTACAAAGCTACAGCTTTGTCCGCGAGAATCCTTGCCCCCATGAGACCAACAGAAAGCACGACGCCATTCGTCTTATCAGTCCTATTTGTCCTATAATTCCCCACCTACATCACTCTTCCTAATAAACCATCATTGACATAGTAGAACCTGTGAAATAGAACCACCCCCATGAAGACCTTCCCGCTCCTCATATCCTGCCTGCTCCTCATCGGTTGCACCCATCAGGATGCCGCCCCGCGCTGGGCCGTCGCCAACAAAAGCCAGATCGACACCGCCATCTACGTTTGGAGCCGCGATAAGGCATCAGAAAGCCTCACCCCGGAAGAGCAAGAGCAGATACGCCAATACGAAGCACTCCAAAATGAATTAACGCGAAAACAAGTTGAATCCAGAATGAGAAATATGTCATTGCGCACACCCGACTCCCCGACCCCTACGACACCAGCCTCGGACAGCGAACTCGACGCTTTATCCAAACGCGTCGCCGACGCCAAAGCGCCCATTGCCGATCTCGCCGACCGCCGGGCCCGTAAAATGGAGGAATATCGCAACCAGTTTTCCACCGAAAAACTCATCGCCGAATTTGCCAAAGGCCACTTCGACCTCGTCGTGGATTCCGGCCAGATCTCTTCACATTCAGTAGCGCTCTACAACAAAACCGGCGAAGTCCTGGATATCACCGACGGCATCCTCAATCTGCTCAAAGAAAAAACCAAACCGTGATTTAGAATCCCATCAAAAAAACGCCACCCCATTGAAGCCTTACGAATACGGCGCCCAAAGCTGCGGAGCAGCGCTCGATAGTAGCCCATAGCGTCAGCTATGGGTTTCAACATTCAACCCCATCCCAGCTCCGGCAGGAGCGAAAGAAAGGAGCGCGCACAGCCATGTTGCTCTGTAGAAACCTTCGTGATGTCAGGCACGTAGCTTGTAAATCCCCTGTGCAAACCACGTGCGACTCACCCGGCGTCCCCCTCTCCGCCAAACGAATGTTTGGGGGACCACAGTTCGCGAAGCGAACAGCTCTTGTGGGGGCACTGACTCGTGGCGGGCTTGGGAAGCCACTGGGCCGGAGTGAGGTGGCGCTGAGCTCTCGACGGCCTTTACTTACCCGGCCAACCAGACCTTTTCTACAAAGCAGCAGCCATGTCCGCGAGAATCCTTGCTCCATCTTCACTCGTCATTCCGTCCTATTCGTCCTACCAGTCCTATTTGACCTATGCTTGCCCTCCCCACGCCAAAAAACCACACGAGATTTCGCCAGAATATTCTTGGGAATACCATGATTGAGGCGTAACACGAGTCTATTCCGGTGAAACTATATTTCCTCAGCTTAATCGGCCTGGCTGGACTAGCCTTCACGCTGCCCCGCCCCAGCCCTATAGAGGAACCCTTTCACCCACCGGATAACAGCCGCTACCCCATTGATTATGGTTGGGCCGCGTTCACCAATGAAGTTCAGGCAGAGAACGAAAGCGTCGCTGACACAAATACCTACCCCTTTTCCCCCGACCTCTCCCCCCATTTCCTCACCAACACGCCAATCATCTGGCAAGTACCCCCGAATGTCCTGCCGGAATCCTTTTGGTTTTACCGTCGGCTCCCGCCCCGCCCATTTTCCACCACCATCATCTCCAACGCCGTCATCCTCGCTCACGTACAGGACCACGGTTTTCCGAAGCCTTCAACCAACAACTATAATATCTTGAGCGATGCCAATTGCTGCGGCATGCGTTTCCCCATTTTTTCCATTCAACCTGCCGCTTCAGCCATTTCATTTTCGACGACCAATCGTAGTCAGACCACCAACGACATGCCCGATGACGCCACAATCGTCAAACGCGCGTCAGAATACGCAATCAGTTTTGGATTAGATCCTGCGCAGCTCATTCAAAAACCCATCATCGCCGAATGCAATAGCTCCGATGATGATGGCCACACTCTGACGAACAGCATTTATGCACGTAGAATCTTTTTATCCCGCAATATTGACGGCATCAGCTTTTTCAATGGCGCAGATAATGGCGATGGCGAAGGCATTTCAGTGGAGCTGGGCAGCCACGGCCAAACCCGCTCAGTTGACTTCCGCTGGCCCAATCTCGCTCGAGATAAAAATATGCCGACTCCGCCGCCGGATGTGTTGATCGGTTTTATCCGCCAGCACAAAGTCATGGTTTGGCCCATTCCTGATGAACCCGATTTTTTTGCCCGCATCAAATATCTGGCAACCGCCAAAACCTGCCTCATCACCAACGCAACACCCTACTATTTTGAAGGTGTCTTTGGAGAAATGCCCACGAATGATGCACCATCGAAAATCATCAGCCCATTCGTAGTTCTCGATGCCGTCGCCGATTTCGGCACCAATAATGTCACCTTTCAAATCATTGCGTCCTTATATAAATGAGCAGCACACCTTTCCCGGAGCGCGGACAGCTTTGTCCGCGATAATCCTTTCACCCCATAAGGCCAACGGGGAGCACGACTCCATTCGTCCTATCGGTCCTATTTGTTCTATACACCCCCAAAGCCATCATCCCCACTAATAAACCATCATTGACATAGTAGAATCTGTGAAATAGAAACCAGACCATGGAACCTGAGTATCCAGTTCTTTCTGTGAAACGATTGAGTTGGCGCTTTTTTGTTTCAGCGGCAGTCATGGCAATGCTTGCGCCGCTGTTGGCCGATAGTCTGCACTCAGCTTGGGTGGTGAGCAGCGGTATCAGATTTTACAACGCAGAGCTCGGTCGCGTATCCATGCCGGGCTTCTGGGTTTTTACGGCTTTGCGCGGATTTATTTCTTTTTTGATTCTTTGGTTTTTTGCCCGGATTCGATTTCGGGACATTGGGGTATGGTGTTGCCTGACAGGTTTATGGACGTTGCTGGATTTAGAGATGGAAATTACCATACGATGACGCCGCCTCGCACTACTATGAAACGCCTCTCCCTCCTCGCCACCCTGTCACTCTCCCTCCTCTCCGCCCACGCCCAAATCTTTCTCGGCCCCACCAATTCCGGACCCGATAGCCATGGCGCGACCTGGTATCACGGCGCCAGCGGCGGGGCCATCACCACCCTCGATTTCGACGACCCCGCCACGCGCGGCAGTTACGACCTCGTCCTCAGCAACACCGTTCCCGGCAAAGGCAACACCGCCGATTGGCGCAGTCCCGTCTTCCCCCTCGGCCCCGCCGCCGACCACGCCAAACCCGTCACCTTCTCCTTCGCCTACAAATTGCCGGACACCGTCGCCGCTGGAAACAACATCCACGTGCAACTCCGTTTCTTCGACGCCACCGGCACGCAATTCATCAACGAACGCGTCATCCCCGTCGGCGCGCAGACCGGCGATTCCGGGATGACCGCCTACAAAACCATCACCATCCCCGGCATCATCGTCCCCCGCAAAGCCCAGACCGCCGATGTGTGGATCGATGCGAACATCTTTGAAGCCTGGAACTCCGGCAACGCCCAATTCGCGAACATCTCCGTCACCACCGTTTCACGCTCGTTGCTCTTCAAGGCCGGCATCCTCGGCGTCAGCCTGCTGGGCATCTGTCTCCTCACCATCCTGCTCATCTACCTCATCCGCGTCCTCGCCCGCTGCACCCGCACGCCCTGAGTCCCTCTTGTGATTTCAGGATCGTCGCTACTTTGTACATCGGAGAAGACTAAACATGCTTTCAAATAACTGAAAACAGCCAACTGCTGTTCCCTCTCCGTGGGGAGAGGGTTAGGGTGAGGGAGAGCCTGACCTTGAACTACCTTACTGACACCCTCGCTTCAATAACCACCCATCCAATTCGCACGGGTAAATCGTAAATCGCATATCGTAAATCCATCAGATCCGAAGTATCATATCCCCAGCCATAATGTACCTTCAACGACCCATAATTATCGCGGTGCTCGCCGCTTCGGTGTCCCTGCTCCTCACCTCCTGCATCGGCCCCTGCGGCGTCAACCTGCCCTGGAGCGGCTCCGGCAAGGGCACCCAAAAAATCACTCTGCCCGCCGCCCAATACGCTCCCGCCGAAACCGTCTATCGCGCCGTCCTCCCCGGCGGCCAGATGCCCGAGGCGACCACCAGTTTTGTCTATCGCCTCAGTTTCGGCAATTCCACCGACCCCTTGCCGGCCGATTTCATGGCGCGCTTTTCCGACCTCACGGCCACCGTCATGACCGGCACCAACGGACTCGTCTTCACCCCCGGCCGCGTGTACCAGCCTGCGCCCGGCAAAGATTACACCGTGCAACCCGGCCGCAAATACGAAGCAGCGTCTGATAGAGACGTCGTTGAAATTACCTTCTCCTGGATTTCCTTCAAAGATGACCGCGCCAAAGCCCGCCTCTACTACACCAGCGGTTCCGAGAACATCACCGAAATCATCAACATCGCGAAACAACACGGTGAATGGACCGTCACCGGCCTGAACGAAGAGATGCGCACCAACTTTTGAGCTCTTGTGCCCAAAACCGTTCCTGAATAAATTCAAAACACAAATGGTTGGTGGACTTAAAATCGTTCAGGTAAAAAAGGGGCATGAGGCGGAGCTCGAACGCCTCTTCGCCGAATTGCGCGCTGAAATGCGGGCGCACGAGCCCGGCTGCCTGTTATATTCGCTGTTGAAATCCCGCACGAAGCCCGGCGCCTACATCGTCCATGAGCAGTATCAAGATCAGGCCGCGTTGGACGCCCATCAAAAATCAGCGCATGGCGCCAAATATTTCCCCCGCATGCGCGCCATCATCGAAAAGATTGATGTCGAATATTTCGACGGAGTGGTCGATTGATTGACAAAGGTGATTCTTCCTCACGCCCATTCGTCATTCGTCATTGATTTGGCATTAAGACTTATTCATCCACACGCACTTGAAGTTTCTCTGGAGCCAGGAAACTCGGCCGATCCACATGTTAGGAGTTCCGCCTTTAGGCGGTTCCCCACATTGGATGTTCGATGTTGGATGTTTTCCAACTTCCCAATTCTCCGCCCTAATCGTGCGCCGACTCTGACGGTCCATCTTCCGGCCCGCTTTCCCGCTCCGGATTATTCTCCGGCTCTGGGTGCGGCTCCCTCAAATTCGTATCCCGTCCGCTGCTCGGCTCATCGCGCGGTTCGATACGTTGTTCGCCGCGCGGCTCGTTGCGTGGTTCCCCGCGTTGATCACGCGGATAATCCCGCCCACCGCCGCGCTGGTCACGCGGACCGCGATTGTCCCGGCCCCGGTCGCCACCACGGTCTCCCCGGTCCCCACCGCGATAATCCCGCGGGTCCCGCCCACGCGCCTCACGCGGATCATTAAATCGTTGCAACGCCTTCCGTAACGAATCGATTTCGTGTTCGTCCTCGATCTTCTGGCGCTCCGCAAGTTCCACCGTCTCCAAAACCTCTTCCATCTGGTCCAGCGCTCGACGCAATGCATCGATGACCGCATTGATCTGCTCAATCGCATCTGTGATGGCTGGTGTCCGCGGCACCGGTTCACGCCGTGGTTCTTCGCGATACGCCGGTTCCGGGCGGCGCACCGCCTCAGGCCGACGCACTGGTTCGGGTCTGCGAACGGGTTCCGGGCTTTCAACCGCCTCAGGAGCGCCCTGTTCATCCGCTTCCGGCGACGTCATGTCGTCCCGCTGCGGCTCGACATCTGGCACACGTTCATCGTCATCGATAGGTGCTGCGGGAGCAGCCCCTGCCACTCCTGCCGCTCCGGCTGGAGCCGGCCCGCGACGTCCTCGCGCATGCCTCCGTCCGCCCCTGCGCGATCGCCTCCGCGGCCCGCGCAAACTATCACCACCGGCGGACGCTGGTCCGCCAGAAATCTTTTTATCATCCTCAGCCATCCCTTCAAAGTGCCCGACGACACCCGTTTTGCAATTGAATTCGCCTTAACTTACTCACACAAAACATTTTTCACGGAGCGCAAGGCGTCCCGGCTCGCCGCACTCTCCCGGTGGAAATGACTTTGGGAAAAAAGAAAAACGGCGGTCACTTGACCGCCGTTTCAAATTCGTAACAGGAACATCGGCACGCTTCGCGCATCCCACATCCTGCATCACGACACTTACTTGCCTTTATTCAGTCGGATGGCCAGGCGCGATTTCTTGCGGCTGGCGGTGGCGCGGGGAACAACGCCAGTCTTGACGGCTTTATCGAGCGCGGAAGCGATGAGGCTCAACGCCGTGGCGGCGTCTTCTTTTTTGCCACCCAGCGTGGCGATAAATTTTTTCTCGAGCGTATGCAGGCGCGACCTGACGCTTTGATTGGCGGCTTGTTTGCGGCTGCTGTTGCGCATCCGACGTTCGGCAGACTTGGTATTCGGCATAATCAGTTCAATTCTTCAATTCAGAGCGCGGTAGAATAGTGAAATGCGCGCTAATGTCAACGCTGGATAAACTCCAAATTCCAACCTCCAAGCTCCAGAGAAGTTCCAATGACCAAGCCACAAAATTAACGCAAAGGCTCAAAGAACGCTAAGACGCAAAGATTTAAACACGGATGATGGAAAAAGGAATGGAGCGCGAGCCGTCCCGGCTCGCAGCACTGCGCATTTTTGACCGACGGAGAAGCCTGTCTTGAACCTTCACATTGCATTTGAACCTGGTGCGAGCGGGGACCGCTCGCACTCCATTAGCTGACAGCATATTCCTCGAGTTTGCCAAGCACAAGAGCCTGGATACGCGGGTCGATGCCGTAGGCGCGCACGGCAAATTCGCGGTAAACGATGTCGGCGGGAAATTCTTTTTCGTTCTTGAGGATCGGCGCGCAGTTGGCCGTGGGATCCTCTTCGCCGGAATCGATGGCGGCATGGGAAAAGCCGCTCGTTTTCATCCAGGTCAAGGCGCGCTCGTGCCCGGGCTTGTCGTAACAAAGCTGGAAGCCAAAAGCCTCGCCCTCGGCATCCTGCCAGACGAAGAGGTCAAAGTAATCATCGCAGAGGTAACGCTTCAGGTGCGCGCTCTGGGTCTGCCGGGCTGAAAATTCTTTAAGCATGAACAAAAATCAAAAACGAGGTGGAAACAAAGGCGGACGGTAATTTGAATCAATGATTTTTGGCGGTCGCTTGTTATCCAGCCAAATAAAAACATGGTTTGTCGTCATAGCTAAAGTGCCTTCGCCGCGAAACAGATCATTCACTGTCGCGATAAAACACTGGTATTGCGTACCCTCGATACTTACTACATTGGTGGCAAGCCAAACCTGCTGAAATCTGGAAGCGTAATTTGTCACGTAACCGTGTTCTAGAAAATCATTCTCTGCCATTTTTAAAGACATCCGGCCTTCGATGATGCCTGCATAACGTAATGAGATGCTGTAAAGGTAAGCTATTATGCAAAGCGCCAGAAGCATGATTACGAATACGATCGAAACCCATTTGCGCATATCCACTAAATAGCTGAAAGCCATCAATGCCCAAAGCTTTCTTTGCGTGAACGCGTTGCTTCAGGGAAAAGCGCTGAAGCAACGCACCAGACGCTTCGCGAGATTCGGACGGGTTAACCAATGCAATATGAGCTGATGCTCAACTACTAGCGTCATGGTTATTCGTTTTTTAAATTCTTTACGCTGGCGGTCAGGTCAAAGTTGCTATTGACCGTGTGAAAATCTCCCATGTCGGCGGTCCAGTCAACAAATTGGCCGTGGTTATCAAACAGGTAAGCAGCCGGGCCGGAAGACAAATATCTTCCCGCCGGTCCCATGAACACGGTGTAAGCCGCACTGCCATTTTTAAATGTTCCCCGTCCGGTGATGGCACCGCTTTTCCAGGCCAGAAATTGCGCGATGGTCTTAAGGTCTTTGGGTGGACGCGCCCCCGACAAGGGAATCTCGACATACAGCACAGCAACAATGACGAAGGCAAACAGGATGAAAAGAATGCGTTTGGTGCGTTGAGCGTTGCTTCTGGGTGATTTGACCGCCGGTCCCAACCGCCGGTAGCCGTAAACAACCAGCGCGCCGAGCGCAACCACGAGGGTGATGATGGCGCCTGAACCGATGAGCCAGAGGAACAATTTCGGCGAGATGTTCATTTCTTCTCATCAGACAATTGGCCGAGGTCACGCAGGCGGTCATGGTAACGGACGAGAAGCTCCTCGGGACGGAAATCGCTTTTAAAACCAGCCAGTGCTTTTCCGAGACAGAGTGCACCCGCAAAGCCAAAGGTAGTCCACACTATCGCCAGAGCCAATCCACGGACAAAACCCAGGGTCAATTGCTCGCCGTCTCCTTCGTCGATTTTCCTGATAACAAGAACGGTGCAATAGATGGAAAACCCAAGAAACACGGCGGCATAAATAAGCATGCCCCATCGGAGCCTCGTTCTCATGGCAACTCTTCTGCGGGCAATGTCGACAACATCTTCATCCGACTTGGTTTGGCGATGCATGGGGAAATTGAATGCCCGCCTTGGTAAATTTACAAGGGGTTTGTTTGCCGTGGATTGTGGCCTTCTCACAGCGCGGGACGGACGGCGGTCATAGACCGCCGCTACAGTCGCCGTTATTTCGCGGGCATCGGCGCAGGCGCGGTTTGGATGAGGATGCAGCGGAAGCCGTAGTCGGGCTTGGCTTCATCCGGGCTGGCGGCGTAATTGCGGAAGGCCGTGCGCAGGTTCACTTCGAACCAGGTGTCGTAGGCGCCCCCACGCAGCACGCGATAGGGCTGGCTGGGGTCAGCGTGGTCGAGCTGAAATTCCATGACGTTGCCGCGCATATCGTAGAGGCCAAAAGAATTGGGCTTGAGCGTGCCGACCGGTTCGGGATGCGTGCGCGAACCACCGACGTGACCTTGGCTGGTGACGGCGTCTGCGAGTTGCGCATCGCCGACGAGCGTTTCCCACTGGGCATCGGTGGGAAGGGTATACTGGTAATTTTCCGGCAGGTTGGATTTCTTGCGTTCCACGAGCGTGAGCTTTTGGCAGAAGTCCATGGCGTTGTTCCAACTCACATTGTCCACAGGATTATTGGTGAAGACATATTGGCTCGGGTTACCTTTCATGACCTTTTGGTATTCGGCCTGGCTGACTTCGTAACGACAGGCCCAATATCCGGACGCGGGCACCAAAATCATGCCGACACTGTTGGTGAAGGGGACCGGGGTTTTAATGACCTCGACCATGTCCAGGGTGTTGGTGAGCGCGGAATCATCCGCAGCGGTTTGATCCTGCGCACGCAGGCAAAAGGTCGAAAAAAAGAGCAAGCCGGTCAAAATCCATGTTTTCATAAGCACAAAATGCGGCAAGTTGCGTTCCAAGTCGATGGCAAGGTAATGCGTTGGCTATTTTTTACCAGTGAAACTTACAAGGGTGAGGCCAAATATAGAAGTTTGACCCCGCAACAAGGCTATCTTAGATTGCGTTCAGCAATGCTAGCTGCTGAATCAAAAGTGGTCACCGCCCCAGTATCCGACTCCACAGAAAATGTGTGTTGGAAACACATAATCGAGCCGGTTGAACCATTTTTGGAGACTGTCTCGCAAAAACTGGTGCAACAAGTCAACGAATTTGACACCAGCGTGACCCCTTACGCCAACTACGCGCTCAACGGAATGGGCAAGCGATTGCGCCCGGCATTGGTGGCGCTTTCGGCCAGCACGCTGGGTCCGGTAAATACGGACCATGTGACCGTGGCCGTCATCATCGAGATGGTACACCTCGCCACGCTTGTCCATGACGATGTGATGGATGAAGCCGAGATACGACGCAACCGCCCCACCCTCGCGGCGAACTGGGGCAATGAAACGGCGGTGTTGTTCGGCGATTGCCTCTTCGCCCAGGCGCTGAAGCTGGCGGCGAGTTTTCCCACGCCGGAAATCTGCCGCGCCGTGGCGGATTCCACGAACACCGTTTGCGCCGGCGAGATTTTGCAGACGCGCGGCCGGGGCGATTTTCGTTTCACGCGCGGCGATTACTTCAAAGTGATCGGCATGAAGACGGCGGAACTCTTCGCATTATCCTGCGACCTGGCGGCGTGCCTGAGCGGCGCTACGCCTGATCAACGCCGGGCTTTGAAACAGTTCGGCATGAGTTTCGGCACGGCCTACCAGATCTATGACGATTGCCTGGACCTGTTCGGCTCGGAGGCAAGCGCGGGAAAATCGCTGGGCACCGATCTGGCCAAGGGCAAGTTAACGCTCCCGATGCTCGTGCTGTGGGAACGCGCCGGCACGGGTGAACGCGCACGATTGGAGAAATTGATCCAACATCCGCAGAATGGCGCGTTCGCCGAGATCAGTTCACTGTTAGCGGCGCATGAGACTTTGGCCGATTCACAGGAAACCTTTCGCGAATATCTGGATATGGCGCGGGCGTCCTTGCGTGAATTGCCGGAATCATCCGGACGCACAGGTCTATTTGGATTGATGGAATATCTTTCGCGACAAACGGACGCTTTGAGTGTTTGTCTCTAGCATGGCAACGCTTATGGCTGAACAGAAACCCGATAATTCCGGGGCAATCGAGCCGTTGCCTCAAGAGAAGGCGCGTCCAGCTTCAAACACTCCCCCTGACGAAATCGGCCTTGTCCAAAAGGCCCGCTTGGGCGATCTGGCTGCCTATGATGAACTGGTGCGGCGGTATCAGGAGCGGATTTACGCCACGGTTTACCACATGACGTCCAACCACGAGGACGCCAATGACCTTGCGCAGGAGGCATTTATCAAAGCCTACAGCGCCTTAAAATCCTTCAAGGGCGGTTCCAGCTTCTATACGTGGCTCTACCGGATAGCGGTCAATAAGACCATAAACTTTCTGAAACAGCGTAAGAATAAGAACCACATGAGTTTAAACGATCTGGATTTCAATGCTGAGCATGATCCAGACATGGTGGCATTGGTTTCGGAAAATACCCCCCGTCGGGCCGCTGGTTTGACTGAGCTGCAAGAAAAATTGAACGAAGCCCTGCAGAAGCTGTCAGACGACCATAGAATGGTTGTGACGTTGCACGATGTTCAGGGTCTGTCGCACGATGAAATAGCGGCCATCATGGGCTGTAATATCGGCACAGTGCGGTCGAGGTTGTTTTACGCTCGGCAACAGTTACAAGCGTATTTGTCGGACTATCTGAAGTAAAAAAGACGTAAAGTTATGACGCCAGAATCAGAAAATTTTGAGCAGTTAAAGAAGTTGCTGGCCCTCAAACGCCACGAGGTTCCGCCACCCGGCTATTTCAACAATTTTTCGCGCGACGTCATCAGCCGTATCCGCGCCGGTGAAACCGCTCCGACCCGTACCAGCTACTCCTGGTTGCAACGGCTTCAGCAGATCCTCTCGCCACGCCCGGCCTTTGCGGGAGCGTTCAGCCTGGCAGTCTGCGCCCTGTTGGTGGGTGGAATTCTCTATTCGGCCAAAATGGATGACCAAACGGCACAGCCCAATTTTGCTAATAATTCTTTTCCCACGCTGCCCCTCACAGCCAGTTCGACTCCGACCGCAGTGTTCCCAGGCAATCCTGGCACCCTGGCCCCAGGCCTCAACTCCATGACTGGCACAACGGGCGATTCACTGTTTAGTCCGTCGCTCGAAACTGCCCCGACCCCGGCGAGTTTCCGTCCCTTTGGAAATTAAAAAACCCGACCGAATGATCGGACGGGTGTGATAGCTTCTGCGCGAAATCAGTAGTGCTTCGCGATTTCGCTCCAATTGACGACATTCCAAACCGCCTTCATATAGTCAGCGCGTTTGTTCTGGTATTTTAAATAATACGCATGTTCCCAGACATCCACACCGAGGAGCGGTGTGCCTTCGCAACCGGCGACAGCCTTGCCCATGAGCGGATTGTCCTGGTTGGCCGTTGAGCAGATCTCCAGCTTGCCATTGTGTGAGACCAGCCACGCCCAGCCGCTGCCGAACCGGCCGATGCCTGCCGCTTCAAATTTTTCCTTGAAGGCCTCAAAGCTGCCCCAGGTCGCCTTGATATCATCACCCAGTTTGCCCGTCGGCGCGCCGCCAGCATGGGGTCCAAGGATCTTCCAGAAAAACGAATGGTTCCAATGACCGCCGCCGTTGTTGCGCACCGGCCCGCGGATCGCGTCCGGAACGGAAGCGAGATCTTTGACGATCTGGTCCAGTGACTTGGCTTCGAGCGCGGCATTGCCGGCGATCGCCTTGTTGAGATTGTCCACGTAAGCCTTGTGATGGCGGTCGTGATGGATCTCCATCGTGGTCTTGTCGATATGCGGTTCCAAAGCCTCAGATGGATATGGAAGCGGTGGGAGTTCGTGTGCCATAATAATAGTTCTGTTGTTTGTACGTTTGGATTAAAACCTTGGACTTAAATTGCGTCACCTATCCGCGATTTGCAAGTGTGGAGATGTGACCCACCAGCGGTCTATTTCTTCGCATGTTCTTTGGCTTGCTTGACCATCTGTGCAAACTCATCTGCGCCGCCAAAATAGTCGTAATTGATTGTGCCGAGCTTTGGGAGCAACTCATTCAACGCATCCCACTGCTCGCAGTGATACGCATACCACACGTAATTATGATAATACCCCACCTCGTTTGGATTCAGTTCAAAAAACTTGTCGTAGGCCGCTTTGATGTCCGGCCACACTTCCGGGCGCTTCCAATATCCGTCACGCTCGTCCTTGTTGACATATCTGGCCAGCGCAACATGCGCATCCACCAGAATGAGTGGCACATGGCCCTTCCATTCCGGGTTGTTCACACACTCGCGGCCAAAAGCGAGCAGGTCCTCCGCCGACCCGTACCATTTCGGTTCCAGATAATATAATTTCTTCCAACAGGCATCGTAAGACGCCGGATCCAGTTGCATGGCACGTTGAAACCATAATTCCAATCGCTCCCGCCCCTGACCCTGACCCAATTCAAGCCCAAGAAATTCAAGCGGGATGCGGACGTCCTTTGGATCTAATTCCCATGCGCGGTTCAGCGCCTCCTCAGCCGTAGCAAGGCGATTGGTGAATGATTTCCAGCCATCTTCTGTCACAGTGTCAATGGTCCCACTGCCGCGCGCGTTCCATGCCAGTGAAATATAGCCTTGGCCTTTTACCAGCCACGTCACCGCTTCTCCCGGCCAATTCTGGAAGATCTTCTTTTCAACTTGCTCATATAGCCCTTGAAATTGACCCGCATCATTTGCGTAAACGTTCAACCCTTCACTACATGCATCATACATTTCGCCGGCGGGCATCGTCTTGTCATCCAATACTCGCAGCAACATGCCATTCAGATCACCCCCCACGTCGTTGAGCGTGTTGCGATCCGCACTTTGGCCATACGCGGAATAGACCTGTTGTACTGCCCGGAGCGATGCATAAAACTTGCGGATATCAGGATAGCCGCTGTCTTTTAACGCCAGCGCGGCATCACAATATTTGTCCGCCAATTCCTTTCCCTTCAACCGATAGACGAGTGAAGATTTCACATGCAAATATTGCACCAGCGGGTCCTGACACCCAGCCGCCACCGCGGCATCGACATTTGTCTTGGTGATGTAATCCCAGGACTCGCCTGGGTCAGAAACGCCGCTACGGGCACGCGCGAATTCAGTCAGCGCTCTTTTGGCCGGCTCATCCCAGGCGGAATTCACCTCGCCGACTTTGTCATATGCCACGACAGTCGTCTGGAGATTCCAGGCCAGCCGCTCCTGCTTTGCATCTGCTGGAGCAAGTTTTCTGCTCGCATCCGATTTCGTGCATCCGATCGCCCCAAGCAAAGCACAGCCTGCCATCACAATCGAAAGAATGCGCAACCGCGATGTTAATTTGGGGAAATCCATGTCTTTCTTATCGAAAAACTCATTGGTTATGTCAACCCCGCTTCCTGATTCGCTTGCCGGTTTTAATCCCCGACTTCTCTTTCGCTTTCGACTCCGCCACCTGGATCGCCTTGCGCGCCCACAACTCCAGCTCCATGGCATTTTCCAAAACATCCGGCGGCACTTCGTAATAGCCCATCGTCATCTCACGCCCTTTCATCTCGTACGTGAACGCCCCCATGCCCCGCGACTCATAATCGCCGCCCGTCACGTCATCCACTTTGAAATAAAGCCGGCCTTCATCAATGATGCCGAAGAACCGCTCGCCCGCATACACGCCGTGCCCGCCGAACATCGCTTTCACGCGCACATCCGCCAGCCCGCTCAACTGATCCAGCACAAATGCTTTGAACGATTCATCAGCCATAAAATCATTTTGCCAACGGATTCGTTTTCAACCGCAACATATCGCCCATGTCCTCCACTTCAAAAAAATGCTCACGCTCGCTCGGTGTTTTGTTCGGCTGGTGCAAAATCATCATCAATTGCCCGTCCAGCCGATGGAACAACATCGGGTGCCCGCCGTCCTGCGCAAACAACGGTTTCTCCTCTTGCTCCCACGGCCCGGCGAGCTTGCCGGATTTCGATTTCGCAATGCCCACCGCATATCCCGTCGCGCTCCCGCTCGACCACAACATCAACAACTGGCCCGTCTTCGTCCGGTACATCCATGGCGCGTCCGTCACATGACAACCATACTGCTCCGATTTTTTGCTCCACGGCGCATCGCTGCCGTCAAACAGCCGCTTCGGTTCACCCACCGTGTCCGACAGGTCGTCTTTGAGTTGGATGTATTCCACCGTGCCATCTTTTATCTGCACCCATTCATGCGCGAACACCATGTAAGGCACGCCGTCCTCGATGAAAAATGTCCCGTCCAGCGTCATCATATTCGTCGGCAGCGTGGAATGGTTTGCGAACGGAACGAACGGCCCGGTTGGGGCATCGCTCACCAAAACTTGCGACCCCCGTTCCACGCGCGGCAACCAATCACGCCATTGTTCGGGAAACAGATGGTCCGTGTTGAACGTGAGAAACAAGTAGAACTTCCCTTTGTAAGCGTGCAATTCCGGCGCCCAGATGCCGCGATTCGCCCAAAAATTTGTCGGCGCCTCAAAGATGACCCGCGGCCCTACCCATGTATCCAGGTCCTTGCTCGTGTACTCGACCACTGCCCCGCGCCCGTTCGGCCCGCGCCGGCCCGCGCTCACCAGATAATACGTGGCTGCATTCGTATCCACCCACACAGCGGAATCGCGCAAACGCACATTCGCCAATTTGACCGTATGCGGCGCTTCGGCGATGGGCGGCGTGAAGTTCGTCTGGCCGAATACATCGCATCCGGCGACAAACCACAATGCAGCCACAACGGCAACTTTTCTCAATGGGAGCATACGTTTAGCTTCCAATTTTCAACCACACCCCGCCAGCGAAATCTCAGGAACATCGGAACTTTGCGCGACGGGATTTGCCGTACAATTTTTCAAACAAGTTAGTCACGCCGGCTGTCCCCTCTCCCCGGGGGAGAGGGTAAGGGTGAGGGGCAGCGCAACATCCAACCACGTGCCTCTTCAAACCTTATTCCGCGTATAGTGCCGCACATCCACCGCCTCCATCCCCGCCGACCGTATCGCCTGCAGGCCTAAATCCGTGTCCTCATACGCCCGGCAAAACTTCGGGTCCACCCCGATGCGCCGAGCCGCCTCTAGGAAAATATCCGGCGCCGGCTTCTGGTTCTTCACCATCTCACTCGTGACCACCGCGTCAAATAGATGACGTATCTTGAGATGCTCTAATACCATGTTTATGACGGTTTCCGTCCCGCCGGACGCCACCGCCATCGGAATTTTCCCGTGATTGGCCTGCGCAATCTCTACCACCGCATGGATGGGTTCCACCTCGGGCAGCATCGGCAAATACATGTTCTCTTTCTCGTGTGAGGCCTTGATGTGGTCTAGCGTCACACCCTGCTCGGCGGCGAGCATCTTCAAAATATCGCGCGAAGGCACGCCGCCCAGCGCGTAAAAGCGGTCCTGCGGAAAATGCAGTTTGTATTTGGTCGCGATGACCTGCCACGCGCGCCAGTGCAGCGGCATCGTGTCCGCCAGCGTTCCGTCACAATCAAAAACCAAACCTTTGGGTGTCATCATATTTTTTCCGTCCACTTCTGCGAGGTATCCGGCTTGAACGCCGCGAAACGGCGAAATAATTCCGGGACATCTGCCGTCACGATCAACGAATCCAATTGCGATTGCTTCACAAACCCGCTCGCCACGGATCCTCGCGCAAATTCTACAAGCTTGTCGTAATAACCTTCCACGTTCAAAAACGCGCATGGATGGCTGTGCAGATGCAACTGTGCCCAGGTCATCGCCTCAAAAATCTCCTCGAAAGTTCCGAACCCGCCCGGCAGCGCCACGAATCCCTCCGCCAGCTTCGCCATCACCTGCTTGCGCTCGTGCATCGTCTCCACCAGGTGCAATTGCGTGATTTTTTTGTGTGCCAGCTCCTTCTCCACCATGAACCGCGGCATCACGCCGATGACCTTGCCGCCTTTTGCCAAAGCCGCGTCCGCCACGATTCCCATCAAGCCCACCTGCGCCCCGCCGTAGATCAATTCAATGCCCCGGCTCGCGATCGCTTCGCCCAACGCGCGCGCCGCCTCGGCGAACACTGGCGAGTTGCCCTTATTCGACCCGCAAAAAACGCACAGACTTTTCATGATTAACCCTGGTTTGTAGAAATGATATTGTTCAAAGGATGTTGCGTGACATGCGTTGCCTCTTCCCTCGCCCCGCTAAACGGGGAGAGAATGTCCCGAAACAATTCGCGCCGTGAACCCCCGAACCGGTTTTGATTCCCATTGCGCGGCCGTCGGCGAACGATTCTCCCTCTCCCCAAGGGAGAGGGCCGGGGTGAGGGGGAAGGTCTCGTCCAATGACTTAAGTCGTTCATGGTATCGCGGTATATAGCAGTTCAAGTGTTCAGCGCCGCCAGGCGCTCCTCCATGTCATGCGTCATCAATGGCTCGATGAGTGGGTCGATATCCCCATCAATGAAATTCGAAAGATTATACAGCGTGACCTCCACGCGATGGTCCGTCACCCGGTTCTGCGGAAAATTATACGTGCGGATCTTCTCATTCCGCTCACCCGTGCCCACCTGCGATTTGCGATGCGCCGCGTACTTCGCGTTTTCCTCCGCAACCTTCGCTTCCAGCAAGCGCGAGCGCAAGACCCGCATCGCACTCAGCCGGTTCTTATGCTGCGAACGCTCATCCGCGCACCGCACGATCAAACCCGTCGGCTTATGGATGATCTGCACTGCTGAATCCGTCGTATTCACCCCCTGCCCGCCTTTGCCTGATGCCCGACAGACATTCACCTCGATCTCCTCGGGCTTGATCTCGATATCCACTTCCTCCGCCTCCGGCAACACTGCCACCGTCGCCGTGCTGGTATGGATGCGCCCCTGCGCTTCCGTCGCCGGCACGCGCTGCACGCGATGCACTCCGCTCTCGTACTTGAGCCGCTTGAAAACATCCGTGCCCTTCACCTCAAAAATGACTTCCTTGAACCCGCCCAGGTCAGACGGATTCGAATCCATCGGCTCGATCTTCCAGCCATGCGCTTCCGCATATCGGCAATACATCCGGTACAGGTCCGCCGCGAACAATGCCGATTCCGACCCGCCGGCGCCCGCGCGGATTTCCACGATCGTATCCCGCGAATCCGTCGGGTTCGGCGGTATCAACCCGAACTGGATCTGCTGCGCCTGCTTCCTCTCGTCGGCTTCCAGTCGTGCCACTTCCTCCCGCGCCATCTGGCCCAGTTCGGACTCCGTCGGCTCGCTCTTCAGCAAAGCGCGGTTCTCCTCCAGGTCCGCGACCGTTTTCAAATAGCTGCCCCCGGCCGCGACCAATTCCTTGAGTCGGGCGTATTCACGGGAAAGTTCCTGCGCGCGTTGTGGATTGTCGAAGACCTTCGGATCGGTCAACGCCGTCTCGACCTCCGCAAACCGCCGCCGGAATTTCTCAATATGTGGCCTCAGGTCCATTTATAATTTTAGACAATTAAACTCGCGAACCGGATTTGCCCTTCCCAACGCACGGCATTGGCGAACAATTCTCCCTCTCCCCAGGGGAGAGGGCTGGGGTGAGGGGGAAGCCGACTTCCAATTTCATCATGCCTGTGCAATGTATAAGGGCTTATATCGTAAATTCATTGGTAAAAAAAGAAACCGCCCGCGACCCCGGGAATTCCGGAACGCGGGCGGTAGCTTGAAAAACCCTAGACTTTCTTTTTCTTCACGGCAGCCGCGGCCTGGGCGAGGGCTGTCTTGGCCATGCGCTGTTGGAACTTGTCCACGCGACCGGCGGTATCCACGAACTTCTGCTGGCCCGTGTAAAACGGATGGCAAACGTTGCAAATGCCGACGATGACCGTGTGCTTCGTGGAACGCGTCTTGATCACATTGCCGCACGCGCAACGGATCTCTGCGTCCACATATTTCGGATGAATGTCTGCTTTCATAAAAGGCCGCACAACATAGCAACCGCCCGCCAGAATACAAGTGGCAATTTGCACTTTCTCGGCCCATCTCATGTGGAGTGCCCAGAGGCGCAAGCCGCCAGCCACTCTCCATCTGATGTAGCGCAGGCTTTCCAGCCTGCGGGTTCTGGGGACTTTCCAGTCCCCAGGCCGTTCCAGTCCTGAACCACCCCGGCTGTCTCTTTTTAGCCATTTTTAACACCTACCCCCATCAAAAAACACCCTTAATTATGCTTAATTATCCTTAATTCGTGCTCAGCTCCATTCACGTTTTTGGAGCATTTTTTGTGTTCTTTTAGAAATTCCCATAGATTTGTTTGATCCGTTCGGCCCGCTGTTCGGGTGTCAGTTCCGGATGATTCAACGGTTTCTCCTTCACAGTCGTTTCCCGCTCCCACCGCTCCCTTTGGATCAGCACTTGCGCCTCCCGATGGTCCTGCCGCCGCAACCGCGCCAACTGTTTATTCACCTGGCAAACCAGTTTCCAGCGCTTGGCCAGGTCCGTTTCCTTCACCAACATCTTGCGCGCCAGCCCCGTCAGCTCCGCCGCCACTACTGTCGCCAAACAATCACTGATTTCCGCCCCATCCACCGCTTCGTCCAGACGGTCTGCGCGCAACCTGGTCTGCCGCAACAGTTCCGCTTCCTGTTTCATCTCCCAGTCCACATAACCGCCACCCCGCCAATCCGGTAGATTCGGCTCGTTGATTGGACGCCCGTCAAACTCCGCCTTCAGCATCTCCTGCACCGCCGGCAGTCCATTTAGCCATTCGATCAAGGGAGCCGCCGCCTCACCGTTCTGCAGCCGTTGATTCAATTCCTCGCGGACCTCCTTCGGTAACCGCGCTATCTTTCCTCGTCGTGCCATAATGTTACCTTTCTCATTTTTGCTTTTCATTTTGGCACAGAGCCTTGGACATTGGCTGTCCAAGGCAAAAATGTGAATAACTTCCTCCCGGCGGGATAACCATTTGAAACCCAATCTCTCGACCGCTTATATCAGCCCTATCCGTCTTATCCGTCCTATATGTCCACGCTGGTAGGGCGCGTCACTCCGTGCGCGCCGCCTTGCTGTCGGCCTATCCTACGCCTGTGCTCACAGGAAATCTAAATTGACGGCGAACGTAAAAGCCCTCTCCCTGGGGGAGAGGGTTTGGGTGAGGGCGAGCGTTACTTAACCACCAGATCTAATAAGCGGCCATTAAATGTAGCGCTTTATTTTGTATCTGGTTTTTTCAAAAGCATCTTCTTCGCTTGGGCCAGTTCTACGTCGACACCATTCTTGATCCCCAACTGTTTCGCCCGAGAAAGCCTTAGCATGGCGCCCCTGTAATCTTTTGCTTGCAACAGTGCGCACCCCAAATTGGCAATTGCCCAGGATTCATTCGGGAACATTTGCACAAAGCTGGTATACACATTTAGGTATGCACGCTGATCATGAAGTTTGTAGTAGCAGAACCCCAACTTGCTTACCGTGTCGTCAACCTTGAAGGAAAAACCAGTTTCGAAACAGCGTCGGAGGCGCTTGCTGGCCTGCAGCCAGCGATGCTTTCTATAATAAAGACGCCCGATATTCCATAAGGTTTCAGGACTGGAAGGATTGCGCGACAACTCTCTCTTGTAATAGGACGCAGCCAAATTATCTCGCCCCATGCATTCATAAATAAGCCCGAGGTTTAAAAATGCATTGCTCTCCCTTGGGCTTAATTTCAAGGTGCGGCGTGCATGATACAAAGCTTGTTTGTATTCTTTTGTCCGGCGATAGACACGCGCGAGGTGGAAGTGAGCAGTTAGACAGTTTGGGTCAACCACCAATAGCTGTTTCAATAAACGCTCAACTTTACGAAGCTCACCGTCCTCCAGTAAAAGCTCCACCTCGTCTTCCACTTTATTCATATTCATAGTGGATTTGTCCTTGGTTCTTCTCCATAAATTGGATGTTGGTTGTTGGCTGTTCGACGTTGGATGTTTTCCAGTCTCTTCCTTGCGTCTTGGCCCCTTCGCCCCTTTGCGTTAAATGCCCTCAACTGTTACAGCACACTCCCCACCAGCCGATTTAACCTTCAATTCCACCCCCGCCTCCCGCCGCACATATCCCAGCGCCACCACTGCCTTCAGCGTCGGCGACCGCACCACACTCGTCACATACCCCGCTTCATGGTCGCCCTGAAAAAGTTTGTCTCCCTTCACCGGCAAGGCCAACAGTTCTCCCACGAGCCGCAGTTGCCGCAGTTCCTTGTTCACGTGCCCGATGCTGTGGACTCGATTGATGACTTCCTGCCCGATGTAGCATCCCTTGCTATAACTCACCGCGCGTTTCTCCAGGCCCGCTTCCAACGGTAGGTTCGTCTCATCCATATCCACGCCAAAGCGCGGAATCCCCGCCTCGATGCGCGCCGTATCAAACGCCTGCCAGCCGCAAGCACGCCCGCCAATCGCCTTGGCCGCCGCCACCAGTTTATCCGCCACCGCCCCCAGCGCATTGTTCGGCACAAACAGGTCAAACCCCGTCGTGTTCAACCGCGCATGACGTATCAGGTAAATCTCGCCCAACATCCCATCGGAAACTTTCACCGACTCAAATTGCTTGGTCGGCACTTCATTGAACACCCCCAGCGCCCGCACCGCTTCTTCCGCTTTCGGTCCTTGCACGGTCAACAATCCGTAATGCGGCGCCACATCCACGATCTGAACGTCATCGGCCACGATGAATTTCTCCAACCGCTGCGAAATGCGCGCCGTCAATCCCGGCTCCATGTCCAACAGCACTTCATCCTGCAAAACGAACACATTGGCATCGCTCTCCATCTTTCCCTTCGTCGTCACGATGGCCACATAACACCCCTGCCCCACCCCCAGCTTCTTGATGTCATTGGTCACCTGCCCGTGCAGATAGCGCACCCGGTCCGCGCCCGTGAGACAGATGCGCGATCGAAAACTCAGGTCCAACACACCCGCGCTCTCGCGCAAGGCCGCGTGCTCCGCCAGCCAATCGCCGTAATCATTCACCACCTCCACGCCGTCCAATTCGCCGAAATGCGCGAACAGGCTGTGATGAAATTCATGTAAAATCAATGTGCTCATGTCTTATCGCCCTGGCTTATTATACCGCATCCACCTCAATGACACTGAATCATTCGAGTTTAGATTCATCGTCCAACCGCTCTTCCTCTCCGCCAAACGAATGTTTGGGAGAGAGGGCCGGGGTGAGGTGGCACTTAGCTCTCCAGCAAATGCTGAGGACAACCAATGTTTGTTAAAAACATAATCCCTAATAAATCTTATTGTCCTTGTCCCGCCTCCAGCTTATCCAAAAATTGTTTCGCGTTCTCCAGGTCCGGCTTGAGCCGCAATACCTCGTGCAGGTGCGCTATAGCTTCGTCGCGCCGACCCAATTGCGCCAGCGCCACTGAAATGCCCAAATGCGCTTCCAGCGAATCCGGGTTCAGCCGCAGGGCCTCATTGTATTGCGCCACCGCCTCGTCAAACTTGCGCTGCCCCACCAAGGCACTCGCCAGATTCGCATGCGCCCCCACGTGCGTCGGTTCATACTGTATCACTGCCCGAAAATGCTTCTCTGCTTCGTCCACACGCCCCAGACGCATCAGCAACGTACCCAGATTATTTTCTGCCGCAGCAAATTGCGGCTGGCATTTTAATGCCTCATTGTATTGCTCCATCGCCGCATCGTTCTGACCGACCTCAACCATCAGGTTGGCCATCAGGTAATGCGCAGGCGCGTAATCCGGCTCCAGGCGTAACGCCTGGGTGAATTCAGCAATAGCTTCCGGATATCTCTTCTGCTCCTCAAAAATTTCCCCCAGCGAAGTATGCACCACCCAATCAGCCGGCTTCAGTCGCAATGCCTCTTGATATTCGGCTATCGCCTCGTCCGGCTTTTTTAATCTGATGAAGGCGTCACCCAATGCGCTGTGGTTCTCCGGCTGGCCTGGCTTTATCCGTATTGCCGATTGGTAATAGGACACCGCCTGCTCGTAATTCCCTTTCCTGAACCATGCCACGCCGAGATTATGCAGCAGCTGGAGGTCGTTGGGATTCATCTGGTAAGCGCGCTCATAATTGGCGACGGCATCATCCAATCGCACCGCCCCGAGATAGTAATTTCCCAGGCCGAAATAGACCTCAAAGTTGTCCCCCGTCACGGCCAGCGTGCGGCGAAAGAGCGTCTCGCTGTTCTGCCAGTAATGCAGTTGATTCACAGTCACCGCTGAACATGCCGCTATGACCGCCACTGATGCTATGACACTCGCGAACGCCGGGATCCGCCAGCGTATCACCATCGCCCCCACGCCCCAGACCACTATGATGTATATCCCGATCGACGGCACATAACTATACCGGTCCGCAAACGCCTGCCCGCCCACCTGCACCAATCCAATGACCGGTACAAGCGTGCCCAGGAACCAGAACCAGCCCGTGAAGAGGAATCGCCAGCGGCGCCCAAAATAGATTGCGGCGCACGTCAACCCTATCACCAGGCAGATGCTAAACACCAACTGGGCCATTGGCCAATGGAGTGGATTGGGATAAAACACCGCCAGCTTCGCCGGCCAAAATGTTTTCCCAAGGTATTCAGTATAAGCGATGAAGGCATTGCTTACTCTCTGGCCGACCGAGTAATGCTCCAGATGTGTGACTGCGCCACCCTTGTTTTGGACCTTGTATGTGACCACGCTGACGATCACCGTGAGCACAAAAAAAGGAATCTTCTCTCGCATCAGTCGCCAAATCGGACGCAGCCCTTCCTCCATCGCGAACCTTTTCAACGGCCAATAATCCAACAGTAATAACACAAATGGCAGCGTCACCAGCATCGGCTTGCTCATCAACCCCAGCGAAAAAAGCAACAACGCCAGTAAGTAATTATTTGCCCGTCCCTTTGTATTCCGCACATACCGGCAATACATCAATAGTGTCAGCATCCAGAACAACGCGCTCAGCACGTCCTTCCGCTCCGCCACCCAGGCCACGGATTCCACACGCAACGGATGCAACGCAAACAACGCAGCCACTACCGTGCTGCGCCAATGCGCAAACGTCAATTTCCGCAAAACCAAAAACAACAATACCACGTTCGCCGCGTGAAACAGCAGGTTGACGATGTGCGGCCCGGCGGCATTCGTCCCGAACAGCGTCACGTCCAGCATGTGGGACATCCACGTCAACGGATGCCAATTGCCCGCGTAACCAGTGGTAAAAGCCCAGGCGATTCCGTTCCCGGTCAGACCATTGGCGACATATGGATTCTCCGTGACGTACATAGGGTCATCGAGGTCCACAAACTGATGGCTTCTCACCGACCCAAACACAGCCAGCGTCGCCAAAGCCAGGCACAGGCAAATAAAGCCCGGCCGCGCGAATAGCTCACGCAAACTGGCGCTCTTCGCAGCACCGCTAGTTGATTTTTCTTCCTGCATCATCGGTCTCAAAAAATCTTGGAGTTATGCCCCACAAATAGCAACCGAAGCTGGATACTTTCTGGAAATGACTTTCCCATTCGCTGGTTTTAATCGGAACCGGTGTTCGGGATAGTTTAGCGGTCAAAACGGCGAAATGAAATAGCGCAGCCTTTGATGATGGATGGCCAAAATCGGGTGTGGAAATGGCATTGCGCTCGTTCACCTTTGCCCACAAAATTGAGTGTATGAAATTGGATTCGCTTTATTCTGAACTGACACTGAAAACCAACGCCAAGCTTGCCCTCATCGTGCTCGATGGGCTCGGCGACATTGCCACCAAAGAACAAAATTACCTGACGCCGCTTGAGGCCGCCTCCACACCCAATCTCGACAAATTGTGCAAGGACGCCGCGCAGGGCCGCATGATTCCCGTCGCGCCCGGCATCACTCCCGGCAGCGGCCCCGGCCACCTCGGACTTTTTGGTTATGACCCGCTGGAATTCCAGGTCGGTCGCGGTGTTATCGAAGCGCTCGGCCTTGGCGTGGAATTGAAACCCGGCGACGTCTGCGCCCGCGCCAATTTCGCCACCCTCGATGCCAAAGGCATCGTTACCGACCGCCGTGCCGGTCGCATCGCCACCGAAATCTGCGAAAAACTGTGCGCCAAACTGGCCGCCAAGGTCAAAAAGATTGGCGATACGCAGGTCATCATCAAGGCCGGCAAGGAACATCGCTTCGTCGTCGTCTTTCGTGGGACCGGCCTTGAAGGACCGCTCACCGATGCCGACCCGAATCGCGAAGGTTTTGCCATCCCCACCGTGAAGCCGCGTGATGAAAACAATGCCGGCCAGAAAAAGATGGCCGGGCTCATCGCCGAATTTTACAAAGCCGCCCTGCCCATCATCGCCAAAGAGAAACCTGCCAATGGCTTTCTCATGCGCGGCATCGCTCATCAACCACACATTCCGTTGTTCGTAGACCGCTATCTATTGAAGCCCGCCTGCCTCGCCGTTTATCCCATGTACAAAGGCCTGGCGCAGCTCGTCGGCATGGAAAAGATTGAAGGCCCCGCCACCATCGCCGAGCAATTCGAACGCTACCTGAAGGAATACGATAACTACGATTTCTTTTTCATCCATTACAAATACACCGACAAAGCCGGTGAAGACGGCAACTTTGCCGCCAAGAAAAAAGCCATTGAAGACTTCGATGCCGCCCTGCCCATCCTGTTGAAAAAGCGGCCGGACGTCATCGCCATCACCGGCGACCATTCCACGCCCGTCGCCGTCAAGGGCCATTCGTGGCATCCGCAGCCCGTATTGCTGACCTCCGCGTTAAGCGGGTCGGACAAACTCGACCGCTTCACCGAAACCGGCGCCAACCTCGGCTCCCTTGGCGTGATGGAATCGAAGTACCTGATACGCTTGATGCAGGCCAATGCGAAGATGTTCGATAAGTTCGGCGCATAAGCGATTTTAGCATCCCAGGACGCCATGCAATTATTTACATGGCGTCCTTTGTGTTTCCCCGTTTAACATCCCCGCATGGCGAAACTCGTTTTCGACATCGAAACCTCTGCCTTACCCGTCGAGACCTTTGACGAAGTGCAGCGCGAATACCTCTTTCGCGAAGCCGAAAAAATTTCCGACGAAGCCGCGCGCGAGGCCAAACTCGCCGAAATCCTAAAGATGTGGAATCTCTGGCCTTTCACTGCGCAGGTCGTCTGCATCGCGATGTTGAATGCGGAAACCCAGCGAGGCCAGGTCCTGTTCACTGCGGAAGACCTCGATGAAAGTTCCGACGACGAAGGCGGCCCGGTCGAATACGTGGCCTGCGTGGATGAAGCCGAACTGCTCACCGCGTTTTGGGACGTGGCCAAGCACTATGATGAAGTCGTGACCTTCAATGGCCGGGGCTTCGATGTTCCGTTCCTGTACCTGCGCTCTGCGCTCCTGAATGTGCCCATCACGCGCAAGAATTGGCTCGGCTATCGTTACCAGACCGAACCGCATTGCGACCTGGCCGAACAATTCACTTTTTACAGCGTCAGCGGTCGCGACGGCGCCGCCCGCAAGTTCAACCTGGATTTTTACTGCAAAGCCTTTGGCATCGAATCTCCCAAAAGCCACGGCGTGACCGGGCTTGATGTGAACGACATGCTCGCCGCTGGCCGTCAGCGGGAGATCGCCGAGTATTGTCTCCGCGACGTGCGTGCTACGGTGGAGCTTTATCGCATCTGGAAAGAGCGATTATCGGGAATTAAATGACCACGTTGAAACTTCGACACTGCGCATTTCGTCTATTGCCATAACGCATGACCAAAAAAAACATCGTCCTCACAGTGCTTTTCGTTGCGTTGGTCGCTGTATGGGTGATCTGTTTTTCCGGTTGGTTCACGAAGCAAAGGATCGATGTCATGCTCGACCTGCATACCCAACGGCGACGGCCGGGAAATAATGCTAATGCCCCCGATGCACCGCTGGCTACTTTTGGATTCAATCATCCCTATCAGTTGGTTGAGGTGAAAGTCCTTTCCGCCAGCGCCTTGTTGACCAATGCGGCGCCGCTTCCGGAATGGCACCTGGTCAGCGAATCAAATTCCATTCCTGTGAAAATGGTCATTTACGGTCAGTGGATCCAGGGGATGAAGCCGGCTTTCGCAAATGCCCGCGCCAAACCACTTCAGCCGGGTGAATCATATCACCTGTTCATCAAAGCTTTTACAGGGGAAGAAGGCGACTATGACTTCAAGATGCCCCCTGCAAAATGACCGTCATGGAATTGGGGTTCTCTGGATGTCGGTCACACCCCATAAGTCGATGGGATTGAACGCGCGCCCATATTTCACAAAACGCGCGCTGCCGTCCGCCATCGCATAATTGGACCCGCCGCCGCCGTTGCCATTCTCGTCCTTGGTCGTGCCGGAATGTTTACTTTGGTCCAATTGTTTGAGGTCATCGTAATCTTCGTAATCCATGTAAAAATGCGGCGAATCAAAGGATTTTTCGCCAAAGACTATGGTGTCTGACGGCTCTTTGATGACGGTTTCGGCCATCACCAGCGTCGGGTCGCCATTCTGGTAACTCGCCCAGTCGTTGCTGCGCACATATTTAAAATAATCGTTCCAGCCGTTGATGATAAAGCTGCGCGGGGCAGAATCCGCCGTGCCCACTTCATTGGAATACGTATCCGGGGAACCGAGTTGTACATCGTTCGGGCAAAGAAGGACGTCCAGGACTGAGTAGTGGGGCTGAAGCAGATTGGGCCAGCGGTTCACCGTCACCCGCGGTGGATAATATCCTTCGTTCTCATCCACGTAAATATGTGCGGCCATCCCCAGCTGTCGCATTTTGTTTTCGCAGGAGATCCGTTTGGCAGATTCCTTCGCGCGGCTCAATGCGGGCAACAACATGCTCGCCAGGATTGCGATGATGGCGATGACCACCAGCAATTCAATCAATGTGAACGCCCTTCGCTTCGGATTGTGTTCCCTTCCAAACATCATTCTTAGTGTTAGACGGCATTGGTTGAAACCGGGTTACCAGCCGTTTCAATCTTTGTTCCCGCGAAATGGCATGCGGCCCACATTCCGGTTTTCACTTCGCGCAAATCCGGAAATTCAGTCTTGCACCTGGGAAACTGTGCCACCGGACAACGCGGATGGAATGGGCAGCCTGTCGGCGGATCTATCGGCGACGGCACATCGCCCGGCAAAATGATGCGTTTCCGTTTGGTGGCCGGGTCGATCTCCGGCACCGCTGAGATCAATGCCTGTGTGTAAGGATGTTGCGGGTCGCGGATCAGCGTTTTCGCATCGGCGGTCTCCACAATCTTCCCCAAATACATCACCATGACGCGTTGGCTGATGTGTTCTACTACCGCAAGGTCATGCGCGATAAAAAGGTAAGCCAACCCGCGCTGGTGCTGCAGGTCTTGGAGCAGATTCACGATCTGCGCCTGCACCGAAACATCCAGTGCGCTCACCGGCTCATCACAAATTATCAACTGCGGTTCGACCGCCAACGCGCGCGCAATTCCAATACGCTGCCGCTGGCCGCCGGAAAATTCATGGGGATACCGTTGCGCATACATCGCATCCAACCCCACCACCTGCAACAGTTCAGCCACCCGCTTGCGCCGTGCAGACGAGCTTTCCGCCAATCCATGGATATCCAGCGCTTCGCCGATGATGTCCTCCACCGTCATGCGCGGGTTCAAGGAACCGTACGGGTCCTGGAAGATTATCTGCAGTTTGCGCCGCCGCGTGCGCAAAGCCGCCCCGTTCATCTGCGTGAGGTCTTCCCCATCCAGAAAAACCTTCCCACTGGTCGGTTCTACCAGCCGAACGATGGCGCGGCCCAAAGTCGTTTTGCCGCAACCGCTTTCGCCGACCAGCCCAAGCGTCTCACCAGGTGCGATGCTGAAGCTCACATCATCCACCGCCTTCACTGTTTCATGGACGCGGCTGAGCAGCCCGCGCTTCACGGGGAAATGCACCTTTAGGTTTTTGACTTCGAGCAGCGCGTTCAATCGTTGGGAATAGAGTCAACCGTTTGGCACCAAAAGAAAACATTTTTACGAGGCCTACAAAACGTGCCGCCTCTCATCTCGACTTTTTCCGCATTAGTGAGAAGATTTTGTATGGGTTTCACCGTTTTACACGATTCCGTTTCTCGCATCCCCACCTACGAAGAACTTCGGAAATTAGCCGAGACCTATGGCGTCCACCTCGTCCGCAGCGATAATAAAGGAACATTCTCCAAAAGCGGTGATCCGAAGGTGGAAGGCGAATACGAATTCACGAGCACCGGGCTAAATGGTAATTTCTCGGCTCACATCGCGCTTGGGAGCATAATTGGAAATTTCCAGTTTTCACCCCGCCAGGCTGCCGTCGAGATCACCCACAAGCCTTTTTTTGTCCCAGAAGCGCTTCTAAAATCAAAAATCGCCGAGGGACTGGCCGGATTCTTAAAAAAGCTCGCGGAACCCAACTCCCCCGCCGTCTAATTCAACGCGATACCACGCCGTATATACGTCGGCACATCCAGGTCTTCACCCTTGTGGATTGTCGGTTCGCTTTTGTCGAAGCGGCCTTTGGAAACAATTTCGAGCGGTAATTGGGTTTGGCGCAAGCGCGACGCGGCTTTGCGGGCCCGCGACCCGTTCTGCCGCATCTGTTCCATCTTTTCGTTCGACATCGTGGGCGCTGGCGCAGCGAATCGCGACGCCGGACGTGCCGCCGGGTCACGATTCAACAATTGTGCATCGAGATTTTCCTGCGGCTGATGGCTGGCTGCGTGCGATGCTTCAGGTCCTGCTGCCGAACGCGGCGTGCCCATCGCACCACGCCGGCCAGTGACGATCGTCAACGCCAGACGGTCTTGATAACGTTCGTCGATCGCCGCCCCCATGAGCACCTGCGCGCGCTCGCATTGCCGGGAAATCTTTTCCATCACACGATTCACCTCGGCCATCGTCAGGTCCGGCCCGCCGAGCAGGCTCACCAACACCGCGCTGGATTCGGTCAACGCCTGCCCACCATCCAAAAGCGGATGGGCAAACAGCTTTTCCAAAACTTCTTTCGAACGCATCGGGCCCGATGATTCCGTACAGGCAAAACAGCTCTCACCCATCTGTTCGCGCAACATCTCGCAGAGGTCGGCCAGTTGGATCTCGATCAAACCTTTGTGTGCTACCAGCCGCCACATCCCCAGCATTCCCTCAGCGAGGAAATCGTTCGTGATCTTGAAGGTATCAAGCACGCTGGTCTTTTCGTCCAGGCACTTCGCCACTTTTTGGTTCGTCAGGCAAACGACACCATCGGCAGCGGATTTAAGCTGGTCCAGGCCGCGCAACGCCTGCTGGTGCCGCCGGTTTCCCTCCCACTCAAAGGGCAACGTCACAAAAGCCAGTGCCAGCGCACCGGATTCCTTGGCCGCCCGCGCGACTACTGGTGAAATGGATGTGCCGGCCGAACCGCCGAGTCCTGCCGCGATAAAAACCACTTCTGCGCCGTCACACAATTCTTTGAACCGGGTAAAATGTTCTTCGGCCTCCATCCGGCTGCGGCGGCCGTCATCGCTGGTCGCGCGCGGTGCAAACTGGACTTTCTCCGGCGCAGTGGAGGCGGACAACGACTTCGCGTCATTATTCACCGCGATGTACGATGCGCCGGTCAGTCCGCGCTTCATGAGAAGCTCGCTGACCAGGACGCCGGTGTTGCCCACGCCAAAGATTTTTACGCGAACGTCTTTTGTTTCCGTTGCGTCGTCCGGTTGGTTGTTGGTGTTCATGTTAGTCAGTTCAAGAACGCTTGAAGATCTTGGTGATGGTGTTGCGGATGTCGTCGGTAAAGGACGCCTTCCCAACCCGCCGCTTTTGCTGCAACGACCCATATTTTACTAATCCGATCGCACCGGCGAATTCCGGCTGGTCCACGGCGGATTTCAGACCGCTGATGGAATTGGTTTTGCCGACGCACACCGGCATCTGCAACACGCGCTCGGCCAATTGCGAAATCTGGGGGATGCGCGCACAACCGCCACACAGAAAAACTCCCGCCCGCAGATAATCCAGCAAACCCTGCTGCTCCAGGTCCTGGCCGACCAATTGGAATATCTCCTCCAGGCGCAACATCATGATGCGGCGCAGATGCTCGAGATTTACCGTTTTCGTGGGCATGCCAAGTTCATTCGAGAGGGTGAACGTTTGCCCCTTGATCGAAGCATCTACGATGGCCGAGCCGTGCTCGATCTTCAGTTGCTCTGCCCGGCCCAGCGGCACTTTCAATCCATAAGCGAGGTCGTTGGAAACATGGTCACCCGCGACCGCAAGCGCACCGATGTGTTTGATGACGCCGTCCGCGTAAACCACATACTCGGTCATCCCGCCGCCGATATCGATGACCAGCGCGCCCAATTCCTTCTGTTCGTTGGTCAAAAGCGCTAGCGACGAGGCAAGCCCGGTGAAAACAATCTCATCCACTTCAAGTTGCAACCCTTTCACGACGCGAATCGCATTTTGCAGGCGGTTGAAATTCCCATGGACCACATGCACGTCCACCTCGACGCGCGCGCCGAGCATGCCAACGGGATTAGTGATGCCATCCTGGCCGTCCACGTGGAAATGCTGCCGGATGGCGTGGATGACGTGATTTTGCGCCGGCAGATTGATCGTTTTTGCGTTTTTGATGACATCCTGCACGTCCGCATCAGAAATTTCGCGATCCGCGCTGACCACGGGATGCACACCCCGATTGTTGAAGCCGCGGATATGCGCGCCGGTCACGCCCAGGTAAACACTGCGCACCTCCACATCGGCCATGGTCTCGGCTTCCACGATGGCATTCCGCACGTCTTCTTCGGCGAGCGACGGGTCGATGATTTCCCCTTTGCGTACACCGCGTGAGCGCGCCTGGCCCAGCGAGATGACGTTCAATGTGCCTTCGGCGTTCAACTCTCCGACCGCGGCAGTTACTTTTGAAGTGCCGATCTCCAGTCCAACGACAATGGATGAGGAATCAAACATTTTTTTTCTTAGTAGGTTTGTTGCGGCTGCGATCAATTGCTCCATGCGCGGCGGGCGGCGCAGCGACATCCTGCCAGCATACCGGGATATTGTTTTCCACCGCGAGATTCAGGGTGCCAACGACGCGATTCTGGCTCTGGCCCAGGTCGTACGTCGCGCGCCAGCGGCGCAATTGCTGGTCCAGTTCCTGCAAGCCAAAGGTGATCTGGCTTCCCTGGTCCGTGGTGGCCACGAGCACCTGCGGGGAAGAAACATCCACCCGACGGATATCAACGAGCCCAGCCATCGGTGAATGGTCAAAAGCCGCTATCAGTTGCAGGGCCGCCTGCAATTGCGGCACGTCACGAATGGCGCGCCCGGGTTGCAGTTTGCTGGGTTCGATTCCCGCGATGACCGGCAATTGGTCGGATTGTTGGTTCAAAGGTATCGACCTGTCACGGGTATCCAGCGGCAACATCACAAACCCATCTGCATCCAACTGGAACACACTGATCTGCACTCCACCGCCGGGACGCAATCCAGGTACATTCACCTGCGCCACCGGCACACGCTCAGTCACCGCGATGCGCAAGGCGCGGGGCAAGATGCGTTCAACCGAGACCGATTGGATCATCGGAGACATCTCCAAATGTTGTTTCACTTTCGCCAGGTCCAACGCAAAAAGATTGTCCCCGATCTTCACCCCGCTCCAGCGTTGCAACTGGTCTTGCGCGATCACCCCGTCCGTCTGGATTTTGATATCGGAGATGGCGAATGAACTGTTTTCGTAGACCAACCGGTCCATCGTCCACGAACCGACGCGCCAGGCGAGATAGATGCCGAACACGGTGGCGAAAGACACGCCGAGCGCAATGGCGGCCAGCCGCGTGCGGGTGGCCCGCACCTGGTCTGAACGCAATTTTACGTCCAGCACATGCCCGCGATTGAACCGTCGATTTTTTTGTTTCCGTCTAAACCACATAAATTTTACTCACACCTGAAAATTCCTGAACCGTGCTCAGGCCAAGGCCGTTTCGCGTTTCAAGGCCAGGTCCACCATGGCCTGGCAAAGTTCTGCGTAACTCATGCCCGCCGCCGCCGCCGCTTTAGGCAACAGGCTCGTTTCGGTCATGCCTGGAAGCGTATTGACTTCCAGCACGATCGGGGCGCCATTTTCGCGCACCATGACGTCCACGCGCGCATAATCGCGTCCACCCACCGCCTCAAATGCGCCCAAAGCCGCTTCCTGGATGCGCTTCGTCGTGTACGCATCGAACGGTGCCGGGCAAAAATAATCCGTGCAACCGGCCGTGTACTTATTGCGATAATCGTAAGCACCTGTTTTGGGCCGCACCTCGACTACCGGCAACGCTTTGCCGTCAAGAATGGCCACGGTCGTCTCGCGACCGACAATTTTTTCTTCCACCAGCAATTGCGTGTCATACCTGAACGCCTCGCGCAGAGCCTCGCCCCATTCCGATACGCGTTCCACAAATTGCAACCCAACGCTCGAACCCTGGCGCACGGGCTTCACCACCACTGGCGGCTGCCAGCCCATCGGCCACGCGGTCTTTTCCGAATCCACCACCAAAAATTTCGCCGTCGGCACGCCCGCCTCGATGCATCGTTGTTTCGTCAGCACCTTATCGAATGCCAGCCGGCTCGATTCCGCATCGCAGCCGGTGTACGGCACGCCGGTTTTATCAAGCTGCTGTTGCACCGTGCCGTCTTCGCCATACGTCCCGTGCAACGCGATCAAAACCACATCCGTTCCCTCCGGCAACACAAACGTGCCGTCCTTCGGGTCGAGCTCGGTCACCCGATGCCCGAGCGAGCGCAATGCCTTCGCCGCCGCCGCGCCGGTCCGCAACGAAACTTCGCGCTCCGCACTCGGCCCGCCTAACATCACCACGATATTCAGCTTCTGGTTCATAACTCAGTCTTCCCCAATGATCTCCACTTCCGTGTGTAACTCGATGCCGCGCGCAACCCGGACCCGTTCTCTGATCGTCTCGATCAATTTGAGAACGTCGTGCGCCGTCGCTTCGCCATCGTTCACCAAAAAATTTCCATGCTCGGCCGAAACCACCGCACCGCCGACACGCAAACCTTTCAAGCCCAGTTCATCGATCAACCGGCCCGCCGGGATCATAGCCGGATTTTTGAACATGCAACCGGCGCTTGGAGAGGCCGGTTGCGATTCCCAGCGTTTTTCGCTGAACTTCTTCATCCGCTCTTCAATCTCCGCGCGCGTGGCCATTTTTCCAAGAAAAGTGGCGCTCAGCGCAATGTGAGTCTTCAGCCATGCACAACTGCGATACGTCGCGGCCATATCTTTTCCTGTGCGCTCAAATATCGTTCCTTCGGAATCCATGAAACGCACGGAATCCACCACGTTGAAAGTCTCGCCACCCATCGCACCGGCATTCATCCGCAATGCGCCACCCACACTGCCGGGTATACCTTCCAGAAATTCCAGTCCGGCCAATCCGCTGCGCTTGGCCTCCACGGCAAGATTTTTCAACTTGGCTCCGGCACCCGCCCGCAAACTTTCTCCGGCAATCTCTATCCGGCTGAAAAACGGATGCGCCAGGCAAATCACCACCCCGTGAAAACCGCCATCACGAACGATCAGGTTTGACCCGCGTCCCAGCACAAAAAACTTTTCACCGCGTTCGTTGCAAAAATTCAACACCGCCGCCAAGTCGGGTTCCGACGCCGGTTCCACATAGACATCCGCCGGGCCGCCCACGCGCAAAGTCGTGCGTTTCGCCAGCGGTTCATTGGCGCGGACCAACGACGCCGGCGAAAGACATGCCTTCAGCCCGGACACAAGTTGTTCTGCTTTGTTCATCGGACGATCCAAAATTGTTTCCGTCGCCATCATGCGTTGACTTTTGATTCCGTATGATGATGCGCATGACCACAGGAACATTGCGCGAGTGGCGATGATTTCCTCGCCGCAGCGCGCGCAACGCGATCCAAAATGGTCTCAGCGATCTGTTCCGCCGCGCGCGGCGCATGCCATTTCGCCAACGCCGTCTGCATCGTTTGGCGCGCAGTCGGATCCTCGACCAGCTTCACCAGCGCCTCGCAAACTTTTTCCGGCGTTGCGTCCTTTTGTTCCAGCAACAAGGCCGCCCCACTGTCAACAAACGCCCGGGCGTTGTGCATCTGGTGGTCATCGGCTGCAAACGGATAAGGCACCAGCAACGACGGCAGATTCATCGCCGCGATTTCGGCCAGCGACGAGGCCCCCGCCCGGCTCACCGTGGCGGACGCCGCCGCCAGCGCCAGGTCCATCTCAGAAAGGAATGGATGAACGACGGCTTTCACACCGGCAGCAGCATATGTCGACGTCACTTTTTCTGCGTTGTTAGTGCCAGCCAGATGCAGCCATTGCCAATGCGGCGCGCGCTTGGCGAGCAACGGTAACGCAGACAAAACCATTTCATCGATCCCACTGGCACCCTGGCTGCCACCCATGACCAGGACAACCGGGCGATCCGGCTCCAGGCCCAACGCTTGGCGGCATTCTGCGGCATCGCGCGGACGAAATTGCGGGCGCACCGGCGTACCGGTCACGATGGTTTTCCGTGCGCTGAGGCGGGCCGCGGTCTGGGGAAAGCCGATAAAGGCCACATCGATGAACCGTGAAAGCCAGCGATTAGCTTTGCCGGGTATAGTGTTGGACTCGTGCAAGAATGTTTTGGCTCCCAGTTTACGCCCGGCCAAAACCGGCGGCGCGCTGGTGAACCCGCCCATGGCGAGAACTGCCTGGGGCGGATCGGCATTAAAAATCTTCTTGGCCGCGCGGTAGGAACGGTAAAAGCCGCGCAGGAACGCAAAATAGTTCCGACCTTGCAGCCCGACGGCCGGCAGCGTGACAATTTTCATGTCCCGCACATTTTTGACGGCCTGCTGGTCCACGTCTTTGGGCGAAATGAGTAGCGAGATCCGGCAGCCATGCTTTTGGAGTTCGTCAGCCACCGCAAGTCCGGGAAACAGATGCCCACCGGTGCCGCCGCAGGCGATCGCGACGTGAAATGAATCGGCACGTTCGGTCATGTGAGTTCAGGTGATGGAATCCCCCCGGGTGCGACCGCTTCGGACTCGTTCGTCCGCTCCCGCGCAAACCGCGCAATGCTTAAAAGCACACCCACGCAGATGAGCATCATCAGCAGGTTGGACCCGCCGTAGCTGATGAAGGGAAGCGGCAATCCCTTGTTCGGCAATGCGCTGGTGACGACTCCGATATTGATGAGTGCCTGCATGCCGATGAGAAATGAAATGCCGCAGCCGAGCAACAGGCCGAAATTATCCCGCGAATGGATCGCGATATAGATACCGCAAAGCACGATGACCACGAACGCGACCACGATGAGCAGCGTAGCGATCAGGCCAAGCTCTTCACCGATGATGGACAAGATGAAATCCGTATGGTCCTCGGGCACGAATAATTTCTGGCGCCCATTGCCGATGCCGCGCCCGAACCAGCCGCCCGAACCAAGTGCGAGCATGGCCTGATAAGCCTGATAACCCACACCGTCCTTGTGCTGCTCAAGGTCAAGCCAGCTGAAGATGCGCTTCATGCGCATGGGGTCGTGAAGGATTGAGACGCCGAAGCCCACAGCGCCGACGATCGCCGGCGGAACGATAAATTTCCAACGCACACCGCCGATGAGCAGCATGATCCCGCTGACACCGGCCAGAAGAATGGTCGTTCCACGGTCAGGTTCGATGAAAATCAGTCCCAAAGTAACCGCAATAATGGCTCCCGGGATGACGATGCCACGCCACCAGGTTTTCATCTGGCGCGGGTAACGGTCCACGTACCAAGCGATGATGATGAGCAATGCGAGCTTCGCAAACTCCGAAGGCTGGAAGCGAACACCGTGAAAATCGAACCAACGGCGGGCGCCGTTGATTTTGCGACCGATGACAAAAACGGCCGCTAACATCAATAAGGCGAATAGGAACGTAGGCCAGGCTATGATTTTGAGCTTGCGATAATCCAACGACGTGGCGATCGCGGCCAAAACCAGTCCAAGCGCGCACCAGGCGAGTTGCATCAAAAGAAAATGCGCGCCGATGGTTTCGTGCGTCTTGGGGTTGATTTGCGTCATGCTTGAGCTGTAGAGCATGACCATGCCCAGCGCGAGCAACGCGGCAACGCAAAAGACGAGGACTGTGACAGCTGCCTTCATTTCAAAAACCAAACCGAAACCGCGCGTCGGAAATCGGACCGGCGCGCGGTGAATTTTTCAGTGTCCGGGAGCAGGAGCGGGAGCCGGGGCCGGAGCAGGTGCCGGCGCGGGAGCCGGTTCCGGAGTAGGAGTCGCTGCCGGGGCCTTCGACGGAATCTTCAGCTTCTCGCCGACCTTGATCCGGTCGGTCGTAAGACTGTTCTCCGAACGCAACGCTTTCACCGTGACGCTGTGAGCTTTGGCGATAGACGTCAGCGTGTCACCGGATTTCACCGTGTAAACCTGGTCACTACCAGTGTCAGCCACCGCCGTCATCGAGGGCTCAGCACTCGTGCCGGTGCTCGTGCTCGCAGGAGCGGGCACCGTGATCTTCTGGCCGATCTTCAGCTTGGTAGAATCCACGCCGGGATTGGCATCCTGGATAGCCTTGGTCGAAACACCAAATTTTTTGCCGATGGTGTAGAACGAATCACCTTTGACGATGGTGTATTCACTCGTCGTAGGAGTCGGCGGCGTGGGCGGAGCCGGTGGCGGCGCATTGGTATCCAGAGCGGGCGCCACATAAGTGTTCGTATCCACCGGGGCATTCGTGCCGGCGTCAAACGCAGGGATGGAATTCGTGTCCGCCGGCTGTTCCGGCGCCTGCTCGCGTTTGCAACCCTGCATCGTCAACAGCGTGACCAGGCCGATGACGTGGACACCGGCGATGAACAGAAAGGCAGTGCGCATGCGTGCGCGGGTACGGTTTTTTTGGTCGAGCAGGGAACCCTGGGGAATTAACGGACTTGGATTATTCATTTGTGTGGCGCTGGCGCGTCCTTTCTGTTGAGGATTACGATTTGATTTGGTTTTTGATATTTCCGCCCGGAAGTTTTCCTCAAAAAACTTGGGGGCAAATTGGTTTCAAGACGGTTCGCTAAACCGCGCACTTGTTCTAACAACGAAACACCTGCGGTGCAAGGAGCAAAGCGATTTTGCGACGCATGTTTTTTCGCCGGATTCATCCGTAATTTTCCGCTGGAAATTTGTTGTCTCACCGTATCTTCAAAGTGCTGAGCGCAACCAGTGCGAACAGCACGCATAAAATGTAAAAGCGCATCACCACCTGCGACTCGTACCAGCCCTTTTTCTCGAAATGATGATGCAGCGGCGCCATGAGGAAAAATCTCTGCCCGGTCCCGAACCGTTTGCGCGTATAACGGAACCAATAGCGCTGGATGATGACCGAAACAGCCTCCATCACGAACACTCCACCGGCTATCACCAGCACCAGGGGTTGATGGATGAGCACGGCAACCAGCCCGAGCCCGCCGCCCAGGGCCAGCGACCCGGTATCGCCCATGAACATCTGCGCCGGATGACAGTTGAACCACAGAAACCCGAGGCCCGCGCCGAAGATTCCCGCGCAAAAGATGGTCAGTTCGCCCGCGCCGGGCACGTAGGGAATCTGGAGATATGCAGCGGCTTTCACGTTGCCCGCCAGATAGGTCAAAATAAGGAACACGAGCGATACGATGATGGTGCAACCGATGGCCAGCCCATCGAGGCCATCGGTGAGATTCACCGCATTGGAACTGCCCACAATCGCCAGGAGCATCACGGTCAGACCACAAACAATCCCGATATGTATGGGATATTTGTAAAATGGCAACACCAGGTACGTCACTAGCTGGCGGGTGAGCGGCACACCGTCTTTCCCGGTCGCGCCCATGTAACACAGATAAATTCCCACGAAAAGTGCCATCAGGATCTGTACGGCCAGTTTCACCTTCGGCTTCGTCCCGCCCCCGTTTTGCTGAATGATCTTTGCGTAATCGTCGTAAAATCCCAGCATCGTCAACACGATCACCGAAAGCATCGTGAGCAACACCAGCGGATTCCATTGCGCCCAGAGCAATACGGAAATATTGAGCGTGGTGATGATCAAAATGCCGCCCATCGTGGGCGTGCCCTTCTTGCTCAGGATCCGGGCGCCGAGTCCACCGGCTTCCTCCGCTTTGTCTGCGTAATCCTGGCCAAACTTGAGTTGTTTCAACCATCGGATGACCTTCGGCCCAAGCCACAGGCTCAGGAGCAATGCCGTCACCGCGGCACCCGCGCTTCGAAAGGTGATGTAACGGAACAAACGCAGGAACGAAACCTGGTTCGCCCACGGTTTGCCGGTTGACCAATCGAGAATCCATTGGCTTAGATAATAAAACATCAGTTCTTTCGGATCGCCTCGCCGGCTCTCAACAACTCCGCGACGCGTTCCAATTCCGCTTTGCGCGACGCCTTTAACAACAGGACGTCATCCGGTTTTACAAATTTTTTGACAGCTCCCACTGCCGCAGTCACATCCACAAATTCCAGCACGCGATTCAATCCCGCGTTCCGCGCGGCCTGGCCGGTGACACCAGCCATCTTTCCGATGACAAAAAGCTGGTCCACACCCAATTCGGCGGCAAGTCTTCCGACTTCTGCGTGGGCCGCTTCAGTATGCTCTCCGAGTTCGCCCATATCCCCGAGCACTGCGACCCGACGGCCTTTGCATGGCAGGTCGCGAAGTGTCTCAAGCGCGGCAATCATTGAATCCGTATTGGCGTTATAGGCGTCATCCAAAATGCGCACGCCATTAAGTTCCTCAATCTGTAAACGCATCTTGGGCGGCTGGCATTCTTCGAGGCCGCGCACAATCTCTTCACGGCTGAGACCAAGTTCCGCGCCGATGGCGATAGCAAAGGTGGCGTTCACAGCCTGGTGCCGGCCGACCAGATTGATATGATATTCGCCGCTGAATTTTTCCTCGGGCGCTTCGAGTCTGAACGTAGTGCCGTCCTTGTCAATTTTTGCAGATGCCACGTGCCATTCATTTGACTGGCTGAACCCGACCCGCTCGGCAGCAGCACAGGCGCGTTGGATGATTTGGTCGGAATAGCTGGTGTCGCCGTTGATAAAAAGTTTTCCGCTGACCGGCAGCAATTCCGCCAGCCAGCCCTCTTCGTCTGCAACACCATCGAGGCCGCCAAAAAATTCCAGATGTTCACGTCCAATGCTGGTGATGACACCAAATTTCGGCTGGACCATCTTCACGAGCGGCGCGAGCTCGCCCGGGTGGTTGGTGCCGACTTCCACGACCGCGGCCTGATGCTCTTTCTGCAGCCGCAACAACGTCAACGGCACGCCGATGTCATTGTTAAAGCTGGCTTCGCTTGCAAGCGAAGCCAGCTTTTGCCGCAAAACAGACGCGATAAGCTCTTTCGTCGTCGTTTTGCCATTCGACCCACCCACACCAACAATGGGCAGGACAAAATCCTGGCGAGCGGCGGCCGCGAGCCGGCCCAAGGCGCGGCGCGTGTTGTCCACTGCAATCACGGCGCAACCGGGCAAAGTGCCCGGAAGCTTTGCGACCTCTACAACGACAGCAGTAACGCCGCGGCTGGCGACGTCTTTAAGAAAATCGTGCCCGTCAAATTTGTCTCCCGACAGGGCGAAGAACAGATCCCCTTCCCTGGCCTGCCGCGAATCGGTGCATACGCGCGAGACGAGCGTGTCGGGCGAACCGGCCAGTAACTCGCCGACGCAGGCGGTGGTGATGAATTTTAAGGGACGAGCATCCATGCCCGAATATTCCACAGGTTCAGCGAATCGGCCTTCGCCGGTCTTTTCAAATGTCAATCCCGCCCGCGCCCGTGGCAGCCGAAAGGCGGTGCGACGCAGCGGATGGTATGGACTGACCAAAGTTCTTGGTTTCATTTTGGGGTCGGTTGGAGTTTTCCGGCGGTGGGGCCGCGGCTTCCATCTTTCCGCCGGCAACGGCGCGGTCCGAGTTGTTCCTCAGCGCGGCTGCGAACAACCGATGCGATATGGTCGGTAATAGGTTCATGGTTTTTGTGTTGTTGAGATTGTCCGCGCCAAAATCTTTTGGGGGTGGCCATTGTCTCCGGCGGTCATCGTCGCCGCACCAGGAGTGATGTCCGGATGAACATTCAGGTAATTCGCGATACGTTCAGCAACTTGTTTGAACGTAGGTCCGGCGGTGAGCCCGCCAAAGTGACCATTTTGCGGTTCGTCCAGCACGATAGAGATGCAAACCTCAGGATCGTCTGCCGGAAAAAATCCGACGAATGACGAAACGTATTTGCCCGGGACATAGACGCCGTGCTCGGCCTTTTGCGCCGTGCCGGTCTTGCCCGCAACGGTTATATTAATGTTGGTAAGATTGGCCTTGTATGCCGTGCCGTCCGGAGTCACGACGGTTTTGAGCGCCTCAACCATTTTTTTGGCGGTTTCCTCGGAGATGACCCGACGCACCATTTGGGGCGGATATTGCGCAACCACATTGCCCTCGCGGTCTTCCAGCCGGTTGATCAGCATCGGACGCATGAGTACCCCGCCATTGGCGATGGCGCACATGGCGAAAGCCATCTGCAAGCGCGTCACCGCAACGCCCTGGCCCATGGGGATTCGCGCAATGGACAGTTTACTCCAATCTTTGATTGGATAAACCACCCCGCGTGCCTCGCTCGGCAATGGGATTCCCGTGCGTGCGCCAAAACCGTAATTATGGATGTAATCATAAAGCTCCTCCGCCCCCATTTTGATGCCGATTTTCGCAGCGCCAATATTTGAGGACTTGGTGATGATGCTCTTCACCGAGAGGTCGTCATGAGGTTCATCATCGTGCAGGATCTTTCCCGCGAAAGCAAAGTGCCCATGCTCACAATTGAACACATCATTTAGTGTGACATTCGTTTCATCCAACGCTCCCGACACGACCACGATCTTGAAAGTGGAACCCGGCTCGATGATGTCTGTGATGATGCGGTCCCTTCGGGCATCCGGGGTAGCCCCACCGGGGTTATTCGGGTCAAAATTTGGCACGGTAGCCATCGCCAGGATTTCACCTGTCTTCGGGCGGATAACGATGCCGCAGGCACTGACGGGCGTGTATTTTTGCATCGCGTCCGCCAAAGCAGCCTCAAGAGTATGTTGAATGGCGGAATCGATGGTGAGCACCACGTTCAAGCCGTCACGCGGTTGCGCATCCTGTTCGCGCAAAGAAACGAGTTCGTGCTCGTGCTTGTCCGTTTCCGTCACGCGCCACCCGGTGATGCCGGTGAGTTGTGCGTTGAAGCTCAATTCAATCCCTTCCTTGCCGACCGTCTGTTGAAAGCGGTTGCTATTGACCTCGCCCTCGTTCATCCCAACGAATCCGAGCACGTGGGCAGCGAGTGATTGATTGGGATAGACGCGCAGTTGGTCGTCCACCGGGTCAACATCGATGGCGCTGGTGCGAAGATTCCGCAGGGCGGCCTGCTCGGTCCTCGGCAACTTTTTTTCGTCGATGCCGAAATTGAGATTCGTCATTGCGGATTGCACGCGGAGCCAGGTTTCAACGGAAACTTTAGATTTTAACCGGACATAACGCACGGCATTGGTCTCGCCTTTTTCATTCACCCTAAATCGCGGCATCAGAGCCTGGCGCAAAGAAGCTTCATCGAGTTGCAGGATGGGAGCGATGGCATGGGCGACTTCCGCCTGGTGATTCCCGATCAAAGTGGGATCCGCAATAACGGTTTTCACGAACACACTCGTAGCGAGGAGATTGCCATGCGCATCAAGAATATCGCCCCGGCGCGGAACGAGGGTGAACTCGCGCTGGGTGTTTTGTTGCGCCTTGGCCAGCAGATCGTCATGGCGCAGCACCTGCAGGTCCACGAGCCGATAGCCCATGCCTGCAAATGCCAGCGCCAAAAGGATGAGGAGCACCCACACCCGGCGTTGTTGTAAGTGTTGGCCCATTTTAAAATCTACCAACCGTCCACGGCGATCGGTTCCTCAACACGACGGCGTCATGGACGGCGGTAAAAAATCATGCACTACGTTTGGTTTCTAAATCATCTGCCAGCCGCCCGCGGCGATCGGTTCCTCAACACGACGGCGTCACGAGCGGCGGCAAAAAGCTGTCATGGCATCACTGCCAGTGTTTGCCGCGGGGCAACTGGCCGGCCCGCATTCTGCGCATCAGGCACAGGCGCGAACGAACTTGGCTCCGGCAAACGTAAAATCTGGTTCTCACGCGGCAGGACCAATCCCAGGTTCAGGTCCTTCACACGTTGCTCGACCATTGCGGGCGACCGCAGGCTCGCCAGCTGGCGGCGCATCTTTTCGTTCTGGTTTTTCAGGTCAACCAGGGTCGTCTCCTGCTTCTTGAACTGCCGCCCGAGTTCCAATATCTGGTTCTTCTGCCATACATAACCCACACCCGACCCGCCGATGAGCAGGCACAGCAAAAACGCCTTCAGCGCCGGTCCGAACCGGATGGCTGCCGACTGACTTTTTCTGTTCTTGGCCATTTAAATCTTTTCCATCACGCGCAACTGCGCACTGCGGCTGCGCGGATTTTCTTTCAATTCCACTTCACCCGGCTTGATGGCTTTCCGCACCACCCACTTCAGCTCCGGCTCACGCGGCTGCCGCAGCTCAGGCACATCCACTTCGCCCGGGAACGTATAGTCCCGCACCAGCGCGTTCGCCCAGTCTTTCACGACCCGGTCCTCCAGCGAATGAAACGTGATGACCGCCAGTCTGCCGCCGGGCTTCAAAATCTTTAGCACGCCATCCAGCCCGAGTTTCAAAGAACCGATCTCGTCGTTCACTGCGATGCGCAACGCCTGGAAAACCTTCGTGGCCGGGTGCGCCTTGTCTCCTCGCCGGGGTGACAATCGCTGGATCAATTCCGCCAGCTGCCGGGTCGTCTCGAACTTCCGCTGCACCCGGTCGTGCACTATCGCCTTCGCCATCCGGCGCGAATCCCGTTCGCCGCCGTATTCCCAAAAAATCTTCGCCAGCGCTTCGGCATCCGCGTTATTCACCAGTTCCATCGCGGTCAATGCCTGTCGCGCATCCATCCGCATATCGAGCGGGCCTTCGTTTTGAAAACTGAACCCGCGCTCGGCGACATCCAGTTGCGGCGAACTCACACCCAGGTCCAGCAACACACCGTCGCAACTCTCCACCGGAATCCATTCCGGCATCTCCGCAAAATTCCCGCGCCGTATCTCAAATCGCCCGGCGAACCGCGCCAATCGTTGGCCCGCTGCCTCAACGGCCGCGCCATCGCGATCGCATCCAAACACCCATCCACTCGGCGAAGTCATTTCCAATATGGCTTCCGCGTGTCCACCCCCACCGAGCGTTCCGTCGGCGTACCGGCCGCCCGGCTTTGGCCGCAGCCCCGCCAGCACCTCCGCCATCAACACTGGCCTGTGAACGAAGTCGGGCACTGCGCATGGTTTGGTTAAATTGGTTATGCTTCCACTCCCGCCAACTCCGCGGGGGTTTCCACTTTTTGCTTCTCCGGCTGCGGCTTCTCGCGGCGTGCCGGTTTGGGCGTCACTGGCTTCATCGGCACAATCTCCAGGTCCGCATCGCTCAAATCATTTCGCACCACCCGCACTTTTTCCAAAGAAAGTTCCGCCTGCACCGGCCCGCTTTGCGGACTGGCGACCACCGCCACCGCCTGCGCCTTGCGCTTCGGTATCCATTTCGCCGGGTTCAACTTCGCCATCGAGGGCAGTTTCGGCATGCTCGGTTTCTTGAACTTGAAGCTCATCACGTGCGTCTTGCACCAGATCGCCGCCACTTCCAGCCAATCCAGAAAACGAAGCACGACGTGCTCTCGTTCAGCCACAACTTGAGTTGGCGTCGCGGGCGCAGCTTGCACAACCGTTGCGACAGGCGCGACTGGAGCAGTAGTCACAACCGGCGCGACCGGCGCTGGTTGAACCGCCATCGGTTTTGGCATCTCTTGCGTCTCCTTGAGATTTGCTGCGCGGGTTTCAACGTCCGTTAAGGTCCTTTTCGGCGTTTCCGCTACGGCCGGCTTTAGCAAAACTTCTTCACGCTTCGGCAACTCGGGCGCAGTTATCGGCAATTCCGATTGCGCCGGTTTGGTTTCCGGGCGCGCAAACGGATTCTTCGCCGCCCCAAAAGTCGGCAGCTTGTACTTCGCGTCCACCCGGTATCGCCCTTGTGACGATCCCGATCCCATCCACGTACGACCCGCTGATAGCAATCGCATCAAGCTCATAATCTCATTCCATTAGTTTGAACGCCTCTTGCGCCATCACGGCATCCGCCGCGCGCCGCGCGTCGTAACGCGTCGGGTTCCAAATCTCAAACCGGTCCAGCAAACCCACGAGCACCGCTTCGTCTTTGATGCCCGCGCCCCTGGCCATCTCGTCCGGTATGCAAATACGGCCAGCCTTGTCCAACGCCACCTGCACCGACTCACTGCCGATGAACCGTTTCAATACGACTTTGTTCGGGTCGCTGCTGGGCATCGCGTCGATCGCGCTCATCAACTTCTCCATCTCCTCCGGCGGCAACACCCGCAGGCAAGGACCCTCTTTTTCCTTCGGCCAAAGTATCAACGTCATCTCAGTGCCCTCCTTCACTGGCCGCCACATCGACGGTATCTGCACACGACGCTTTTCATCCACGCCATGGCGATACAGCGAGTTGTAATAGGTACGACCTGATTTTCCGTTGGTATCCACTGAGTTATCCACTGGTTAGCACTATATCTCATAATGCCCCACAACGCCCCACTTTTAAACACTTCAACCCACTCTCGTCAATAAGAATCCATCGGTTTATTGGAAAGTTATTCACAATTTGTCCGCTCTCCTGACCCAACCCAAGTCACCTCTCTCAAGCGTCTCCCTCCAAACCACCCTCCTTCCGATGACCATTTGCGCCGATTTGACACACAGCAAGGGTTGAAATTACGCTCAAAATTCATGACTCAACTTTAACTTTCTCGGCGGCGTCCCATTCAATCCTGATATCGCTCCTCGCCACCCCGAATTTATCCCGCGCGACGCATGCCGTGATGAATCCCGGCGCGCCGACTCCCAAAACTTCCCGCGCCGACGCCCGAAATTGTTTCCCGTCCTTGAACAAATTGCCCCAGGTTGTTTCCGGTCTGAAAAATTCACGCAACTTCGCGCGCTGTTTTCCCAGCGCCACGCAAATCGCTTCGTGCGTCACTCCATCGGACTTGAAACTGCCGATGATTTTGTCCGCCGTGAAGATCACCGGCACCATTTTCTCCGAGCCCATCGCGAACCACCGGCGCCCTTCCCGTTCCGCATCCGCAAGGTCCACATGCTCCGCGCTGCTCGCCAGGCCCAACTGCTCAAGGCTCGACTCGATCTCCTTCAACTCCGCGTGCCGCGCGGAAATTTCCCCGCGCAACTGCAACCCACGATCCACTAATGCTTTCGTGTTCATAATTTTTTCTATCGACGTACCAACTGACAAATTGTTTCTGCTTCTGAAATCCGCCGGACGCTCCCGGCAGTTTATTTATCTGCAATCCAAAATCTGAAATGTGAAACTCACCCGATTCGTCCCTCCAATATCGCTATGCGCCGGTCCACCTGCAATGACGTGCGCTCACAGATTCTCCGCGCACGTTCCATCCGGCGCGTCGTCGCCGTCACCACCGATTTCCGTTCGCGATGGCCAGACCGCACCTCGCGCTCCAGGTCGCGCCACAATCCCTGGCGCACAGATTTCAATCGTCGTATCTCCTGTTTGTATTCCGTCTTCATGTTCATGATTTTTAGTTCGTTTCGGTTGCGATGTGTTTTTGCATCACGCGTTCAAGCGTGAAAAGTAGCGCGCGCCCCGATGTGCGGAACCCGCCCGTAGACAGACCGCAGAGGATGCGGATTTGAAGGGCCCGGCTGGTATTCGATACACATCGAGGCGCGCTAAATTTTCATTTTGATCCAATCTCTGGAATATTCATAAAACCCTTTATTTGCAGGCTAAACCACCATGATTGAGCTGCTTCACTCACTCTTTGCGTCTCAGCGTCTCTGTGGTAAATGTGTGTGCTCATGACAATTGCCTCCCTTTTAAAAACCCGATCACGCTCGGCAGCAAAATCGCCGGAGTTCCCGTACCCCAGGCCGTGTCCCGTGGGAGGATCAGCCCCGCGTCGAGCAGCAAGCGCACATTGTGATGCGAGAGATTGAACGCATCCTGGAAGTCTGTGCCCGGGATGCTTTCCGTTGTGCCCACGCCAAGCGTTGCCTTTGGAAATAGTTTGCGCAGCAATTCGTCGAACGATCCAACGAGCGGACGCCTCGGGTTCACCCAATACTCCAGCGCCGGTTTGTACACGCGTAAAAACACTTTCTCGCCGCCAGCCGCAAAATTGAACGCCCAACGCAGCCGCTGGCTATGTATCTCCGCGAAGATTTCCCTTTCCGATTTATTGAGGCGCCCCCGCACCTCCGCCATGTCCGCAAAGGGACGTTCAAAAACTTTCGGCTTCCGGCGCCGTTCCGCCGGCCGCAGTTCATACACCGACCGCATCACCGGGAGTGTGCGGTTTAGAAATCGTTGCGTTGCCAGTGTCATAGGAAGATAGAAGAAAAAAATTCAGCCCTTCATCGCCTGTTGAAATTCCAGTTGCAACGCCTCCGCCCGGCTCAGCACCCGGCCCAATTCGCGCGCCTGCAATTTCTGTTGTCCATCCGGTAGCGCTTCGCTCAGTGCGTGGTAGATCCGTATCTGTTCAGACACCGGAAATTCCGTTGTCTTCGCTGCTGTCACGCGCAGCAAAACGCTCAACGCCCCCGTCCTCACTGGTGTAAAATGTTCGTCAGTCATAATTTTTTTTATTCGGCGATGGATTGTTTTTTCGGCGAATTCCACCCCTCACTCCTTTCGCCACTTTTCTCTTGCATATTCATCATATTCGTTTAAACTTTTAAAAGTTCGTACCGCTCAATATATACAAAATCAAATATGAGTCAACAACAATCTTTGACTAATTTGGAGAAGGCAAAAACCCTTCGTGAAACAAGGAAACGCATGGGGTGGACCCAGCAACGCATGGCCAAGGAGCTTGGCCTTGATTCCACTTATCTTTCTCAGCTTGAGAACGACCGTCGACCCGTCGACGAGTACTACATCACGCGCGCTGGTGACATCGCCGTGAATATCGAAAAGTCAAAGTCCTCCGACGTCTCCAATGCCTATCTGGCGGCCGCTGCGTATACCCATTTAGGCGATACCACACTGCAAACCACCTTTGCCGAGCTCGCCGCCAAGTTCGGCCAGACACCGGCTGCGGAGCGCAAGTCTCTCCTGATGAATCTGCGCGCCGCCCTCAATGAATTGGAACAGCGCGAATTCCGGGCGGATCTCAGTTCAAAGCCGCTTTCCGCGGAGGTAGAACAGGCACTTTCTGCGGCACCGGCCGCTCGCGCACTTGCTCAAGAATCCGGGCGGACACAAAAAGCTGCCGCGCCCAGCGGAGATAAACGTGGCCCAGCTTCCGGCGCTGCGAAGCATTAAGCGTAACCACTTGCACCTCCAGGGCCGGTTCGAGGATGACCGATTGTTTTTTCATCCGCTCATCCTCGCACCGAGCCTTGGACATTGGCTGTCCAAGTGAATAAGTCCAATAACTTTTTCCCTCCGTAGATATACGGGAAAGTTGAAGCTTTTAACCACGGATTCACACAGATGAACACGGATCACTGATTTAACCAATCGCACCTCTCCCATCCGTCATTCGTCATTTGAAATTTTGCCCGTAGGCGCTTGAAGCTTTAATTCGTCCCCACCTGCACCCGATAATCCGTCGGCGATTGCCCCTCCACTTTCCGGAACACCCGGTTGAAATGCGTCAGCGATTGGAAACCTGCCTCAAAAGCGATCTCGCTCACCCGCAGGTTCGGGTTCAGCAAAAGATTTTTGGCCCGCTCGATCCGCACCCGCGAAACATAATCCGTAAAATTGATCCCCGTGACCTTCTTGAACTTTTTGCAAAAGTAAAACGTGCTGGCGTTCACCACCTGCGCCACCTGGCCCAGGCTGATATGCTCCGCCGCATGGGCCTCGATGAATGCCCGCGCCCGCGTAATCATCGGCGCCTCCGCATTCTCGCTCTGGATCAGCACCTGGTTGCTGTACCCCGCCAATTGCTCCGCAAAGATCGTCAACAGCTTGATCGCCGAATTATATTCCACCCGCTTCATCACCTTGCCCGAAAAGTATGCCTGCTTCAGCTCCGCGCGCCCCGTTTTGATCCCCCATTTCGCCGCCTGCTTCACTATCTTTTCGAACTTCGCGGCCGTCGGCTCCTGCCGGAACACCTGGCCCGTTTGGAGAAAACCGATCAACTTATCGCGCAGATGGACCGGCACCACGCTGTCAGAAAGACCCAGCGCACACGTCATCGTCTGCGGTTCCAATGACCCTGCCTGGCACAACTGGTCCTGCAATTGCAGGCACGCCGCGCACGAGCTGCTCTTCCCCGCCATCAAGGCGCACAAAGCATTCTCATGCCGCTTGCCGCGATGCGGCAATTGCCACATCTCCGCCGGCTGCAACGTCAGCGGCAGACCCGTCAACATGCTGAACGCCCGTTCGTAATCCTGATATAACTGCGAGTTCACCAACGCATCCACCAGCACGCGATTTTCGTGGCCATTTCCTCCAGTGCCGTTGACCAGAGGAGTTGAGTGGGTAACAAGGGCACACACAACAACCATTAACGCCTACATGAAAACATTTAACCATGGGGTGAACACCTGAGCAGCTCTCAGTCGACACTTACCCGCAACCGTAGCGGCGCCTCGGCAAAGCACCGCTGATATTTCCCTGCCCCAACGCTATAAGTGCGACATATCTGACTTGAGCCGTCTGGGAAACGGCGAAAGGAATTTTGCGCAGCTAAAGGGCCGCAGGCCCGAGTCCATTATCCGATCATCTTAAACGAAAACCATCCCTTGCATCCATCAGCGCTGATAAGCGTCGGTTAGTGGTTTAAATTCCCTATCCGTGTTCATCCGTGTCCATCCGTGGTTAAAACTTTTTTCCATTCGTCATTCGGCATTCGTTATTCCCCTACTCCGTTGCACCGCATCAAACTGCCGCCCAAAATTCTCCAACGGATCCGGATGCCCCGCATACATCCTTTGCAGGTACGGGATAAAATCCTCAAACGATTCCGGACATTCGCTGTGGTTCTTATAGAGCGGCGCTTGCGTGATCGCGTCATCGTCCTTCAACGTCGCCAGCATGTCCCGCGTCGCCTGGCTCGCCGCAAACTCCAATTGCAACATCTGGTGCGCAAAAATATCCCGCGTCGTCCGGCCTGAAATTATGTTCGCGTACAACTTCCGCGCCGCCTCCGCGTGCTCCGAATTTTTCAACTCAAAATACAGCTCGATGAATTCCTCCGCCGGCATCGTGCTGTCACCGATGGATATCACCACCACCCCATTGCTCACCTGATAATGCGACCTCCCCACAAATGGGTCCACCGGATGAAAATATTCCAAACGCACCGCCTTGTTCGCGAAATCCGCCGTCACCACATTGGATAAAATTGCACCCGCCGACGGATGGTCATTAAGAAACTGCTGCAAGCCCGGTGACATCGCATCAAACACATTGCTGCACTGTGCCCGCGCAGAGATGCACAAAAACACCAACCATATACAACATAAGCCCTTGCGCATGACTCCCATAGTGTGAACCAGCTTCTCGCCACGCAAGCCCCATTCGTCATTTCATCCCTTAAACATCATCCAAACCATGAACACAATTAACCACACAGCCGCAGCTGCCATGAACCAGGCCCTTATGCTTATTTGGCGGCAGCGTGTCGTCTCTTCAGGGTAAGTCATCGACGCGATCGACGGAGTGGAACTCCTGCTGTCCAGCGCCTTGAACACAGCAGCACCTGCGAAAGCCAGCAGTCCGGGCGATGCAATAAAAAGCCGGTTTTTCAGCGGAATCTTATCCGCCCACGCGTACAAAGCACCAAACCACACGCAAGAAAACGCGAAACAAAGGATTGAAACCCTGCCAAATCGGGTCGTGCGCCTCCAATTGCGGTTTTCTTCGGGAGTAAATCCTATACGGATAGGCAAAATTCCCATCGCGACCAAAACCCCAAACACCATAATGAAGATTCCAATAACTCTTTCCCTCATGCCAGCACGTTGGATATGGAGCCAGCCTACATAGCCCCATGCGTTCATCAACTGAAAAATCAGGCGCATGCCGTTTCATCGATTCTGATGTAGATCTTTCATATGATCGAATGCGGCCCTTTCACTCTCTGTGTCTCTGTGGCAAAATATTAACCCCATTCGTCATTCGTCATTTCCCGGCCCTCAATCCGGTCCCTTTTACCCTTAAGTACCTCGCTGTCTTGCCGATATAAGAAAACAAGATACTTTGCAGACTCATAGTCCGTCGGTTCGGCGGCCTTTTGGGCTCATGGGGATTTGGGTATGAAAATAGATTTGATCAGCGACAGCGCGTGGACTTCGGTCATCCGCGGCAAGCGCTCTATCCAATTCGAATTTCTCGCCCTCCAGCTCTTCCTGGTCAATTTGCGCAACCGGCTCCAAGCCAAAGAACTTTCCGTCCAGGACTGCATCGGCGAATTAAAAACCTTTTACGCCAAATTCAGCCGGCTCCCGATGGCAGAACGGGACTTCGAAAAGATTGCCAACCAGCCCAGGCACCTCACCAATCTGTTATTGGACCCGCAGGAAACCGCCCGACGCATCAATGCCGGTCAAACCCTCGTGCTCGCCGCCGAGGAACATCTTCTCGCCGCCCTTCCGCCCGGCAATTGGATCGGCGGCACCATTCCCTATTTCATGTCCGGCGACGGCGGCTGCCTCTGCAAGGACAAGATTTTCGTCACCGAAATCCCCGCCGAATTTTCCGCCGCGCCCCGTCGCTATGCAGCCTCAGATTTATCCGGCCTCTACCAGGATGCCGGCGAGGCATCCGTCAGCTTCATCATCCTGCCGGCGGAAAGTCCTGCGCACCTCGAATTTGCTTTGCACGCCCCGCGCTATCCCGGTTTTGCCCTCCATCCGCTCATCGGCTGGGTCGCCGGCGTGGACCTCGCTCTTATAGGCAAAGCCCGCCCCAAAGTTTTCTGTGGCGGCCCTCAACCGCTCAATGACGAAGCCGTTGTCATGCGCATGGCCCTGCCGCCCGGCCTCCTGGCCCAGATCAAGATCATCAATCTATTCCAACCAGGCGACGGCGACACCATCATCTTTGCCAACGGCGGCTTTTCCGCCACCACCGCCGTCATCAACGGCAAAGAACGCAACTTCGCTGATTATCTCCACAGTCTCAAAGCCGACACCCGCCTGCCCCTCGTCGCCGACTACTGCGGCGTCATGGTCAATGTCGCCCTTAAAAATATCGGTCCAAAAAATAGCAGCGTGGAATTCTTCGCGCCCGTCGTGCCCGGCACCACCTATCGTCTCGCCGCGCCCATTAAGGATTATGTTTCCGCCCTCGAAGCACGGCTCAAGGATCTGTCGCCGGACAACGTTCTGTTCTCCTGCAACTGCATCCATAATTATCTCTTTTCAGAACTCGAAGGCCGCCACACCGGCTCCCTCGTCGGGCCCTTCACCTTTGGCGAAATCGCGTTTCAGCTCCTGAACCAGACCCTTGTTTACATCGAAGTCATCAAAGTTGCCGCCACCGAACCGGTTCTTGCCCAGACCACCCCGGATACCACCAGGTTGCAACTCTCCGCCGCCTACGAAGAACTGCAAGCCAGCGAACGCCGCTTCCGTACGTTAAGCGAAGCCATGCCCCTGGGAATCTTTTTGACTGATGCCGCTGGTCGCCCCATCTATTCCAATCCCCGCTGCCAGAAATTGACTGGTGTTTCTACGGAAGAATCTGCCGGCGGCGGCTGGATGCGGCGCATCCATCCCAGTGATCTCCCCGTCATCACCGCAGCCATCCAAAAAAGCGAAAGCGAGGGCGGCGATTTCGTCCACGAGTTCCGCCTGGTGGAACCGGATGGCAAGATCCGCTGGGTCCATTCCCGCGCTTCCGTGTTGCGCGCTGAGAATGGCACCGTCACCGGCCGCATCGGCACCATTCAGGACATTACGGCGCGCAAAGAGGCCGAAGCGAGCCTGGAGGAAGTCCACCAGCAATTGGTCCGCGCCTCGCGCGAGGCCGGCATCGCCGAGCTCGCCAACGGCGTCCTGCACAACGTCAAAAACGTCATCAACAGCATCAACGTTTCCGCCAACGTTATTTCCGGGCAGTTGCAAAAATCCAAATCCTCCAGCCTCTCCAAGCTCACTCATTTGCTCCGCGAACACGCCGGCGACCTCGGCAAATTTATCACTACCGATCCCAAGGGCAAACTCGTCCCCGGCTACCTTGAGATGTTGGATGAACAACTCACCTCCGAGCGCACCATCATCCTCCACGAACTGCGCACCTTTGAAGCCAATGTCCAGCACGTCAAGGATATCGTCACCATGCAGCAAAGTTTCGCCAAAGGCGGCACCACCGAGGTCGTCAAGCCCGTCGACCTCATGGAAGACTCCCTGCGCATCAACGCCGCCGCCCTCAGCCGTCATGGCATCCAGGTCGTCCGCGAATTCCAGCCAGACCTTCCCGAGTTCACTCTCGAGAAACACAAGGCCCTGCAGATCCTCGTCAATTTCATCTGCAACGCCAAGCAAGCCTGTCAGGCCTGCGACCGGCCGGATAAAGCAATCATCCTTCGCCTCACCAACAGCGACGGCTTCATCCATTTCGCCGTCATCGATAACGGCATCGGCATCTCGGCCGAAAATCGCCCACGGCTCTTTGAGCACGGTTTCACCACCAAGAAAAACGGTCACGGGTTCGGCCTCCATAGTGCCGCCCTCGCCGTCCGCCAGCTCGGTGGCGACATCCAGGTCCACAGCGACGGCCCCGGCACCGGCGCCACTTTCAGTCTCAAACTGCCCCTCCAACCACCCGCACCAAAAAAAACCAAAACCTGAGCCCACAGGTTATCCGAGGTTTGAAATTTCCCTTTTCCCCACCCTGCCCATTAGGCAAAAACCGGTTAATAATTTCTCAACCAAAAACTAGGCTACCGGGAGGTTTCCTGTTATTTTTTTAGAACATTTGGGTCTGTGAGCTCGAAGGACAACAAACATCTCAGCGTTCTGATCGCCGATGACGAACCTAGCGTTCGTGAAGCGTTGCAGATGATTCTGCAATTCTTCAATTACACGGTTGTGGCCGTGGCCAGCGGTGAAGAAGCCATCCAAACCCTGGCAAAGAATCATTTCGACCTCGTCATCACCGATTACGCCATGCCCGGCATCAACGGCAAGGACTTGTCCATCTACGTCAAGAAGCACTGGCCCAAACGCCCCGTTCTCATGATCACCGCCCATGCCGGCATGTTGGACCATTCCATCAATAAGACCGTGGATGCCATCCTCACCAAACCCTTCATGGCCGACACCCTCGGCGACGCCGTCGCCAAACTCCTCCACCAATCCTCCCCCTCCACCGGCGAAGCCAAACCCTGACCGGTTCCTCCATTCGTCATTTCAAATCGGCGATCCGCAATCAGTTATAACTGAATCACCCGCCCCATTCTTGACGCAACATGTAACACGCAACACGCCTTGTTCGTTTCTCCATCTGACACCTGACACTGGCTATTGCTGCTTCACGCGATAATATTTTTGCGTCCCATTCGTCGTCGGGAACGTGAATTGCCGTACCGACCCATCGCCCATGAAATTCGTCACATCCGACCACCCACCCAGCAGGTTCGTGCTCGATTGCACCGTCTCCGATGACCCATTCCCAGTCTGGAACGTGAAGCCCATATTCCCTGTCGCCGCTTTCAACAACACCAGTTCTATCGGCGATACCGCTCCGCCTCCCACCACCACGAACGGCACATAGCCCAAATCAAACAAGTCCACCTCCGTGCTCCAACCGGCGATCGGATTCAGGTCACCATCCACTGGCGTGCTGAACGTCACGCCCGGATAAAACCCATATGAATATTGGATATAAAATTCGTTCGTCCCCACCAGCAGCGCCGGCGGCGACGGCCAATTCGTCAGGCCCGGGTCCAGGCCCGTCGCACCATCAAACGCAAACGTCGGCACAGATTGATACGCCTCCACGAAGAGTCCCTGCATGTTCGTCGGTCCCATCCAATATAGTGGCGCGTTCGTCGGCACGTCCATCGAATTGGGCGCAGGCGAGAACACTATGATCGGCGCCAGCACATTCGTCGTGAGTCCGCTGAGCGACGCTTTGAAATGATACACCTGCTGCGCCACGCTGTCCTTGTTGATGTACAACGTCCACACCCCATTCGTGCAGGCGTAGATTAAATTATCCAACGTCGTAAATCCTTCCCCGATGCCGGTGTCGCTAGTCGTGTCTCCCGCCCACACTTCGCTGTACATGAAGCCATCTGGCGATACCAGGCGGTTCGTCGTGATCGGCGCCGGGTCTACCGAGTTGATCGACGGGAAGGCCTCAAAATCCTCATAGTCCGCTCCATAATCATGATACCGCTGTATCTGCATCAACATGGTCACGTTCACCGGCGCTCCCGCGGACGATACGTATTGCACCTCATCGAGCCAGCCCGCATCCGAGCCTGAACTCCCGCTATCATCCTTGCTATATTCCCACCGCAACGTGTCCCCTGCCGCCACATTGAACGTTTCATTCGTCCAATCTATTTCTCCGGAGATCGCGTCCTGCTGCACCCCGTTGATGTAAAACGTCAGGTAGTCAAAACCATCCTCCGACGACACCTTCCACCAGAACGACACCTGCCCGTCCGCCGGCACCGTCGTCTCCACCCAATTCGTCTGGCTATCCGTTATCGCCCCGCTCTGCGCCGCCGAAACCCCGTCGTACGTCGTGTTCGTTTCCACAAACCAATCCGCGTCACCGCCCGTCGTCCACACCAGGTTCGTCGCATTCAACGCCATCCCCAGCCCCGCGTCACCATTGCCGTCCGGTATCGTCGTGCCCGGATTATTATAAAGCTGCGCCACATCATCCGCCGATAACACACCCGCATAAATCTGGATCTCATCCAGCTTGCCTTGGAACCCCGTCCCGTTCCCGCTCCCGATCTCCATCTCCAGCCCATTGGGCAATATCCCCGTCTCACCCACATCCGAAGCATCCAACGCCCCGTTCACATAAATCTTCTTCTCGCCGCTCGCCTCATCCCGCGTCACCACCACATGCATATAGACATTGCTGTTGATCGAAGTCGTCGAATGCAGCGCATCCCCAAACGCATCCGCCGTCAGAAAACACACCTTGTTCCCCGTCAACGCCATCGGCACCACATAATCCTCGAACGTGTTGACGATACCCGCATTACCTTCCACCCCGTCATCCGTATCGCTGCCTGAAACCTGCGCCGTCTTCACCCACAACGAAACACTGAAACTCCCGCTCAACGCCGCCAGCAGGTTCGAAGACTCTGTGTAATAATATGCAAACCCCGCACCGCCGTTGTTCTCAAAATCCACCGCCTCCGGCGGCGTCAAAGCATCCTCCGTGAGATTCGCCGAACCCCCGTTGTAATCAAATGGATATCCCAGATTATTATCGTTGTCCGAGAAATCTGTCGCCGCCAGGTTCGAGTCATCAAACGAATAATACGCCAGCAACCTATGCCCGGTCGCCATCACCACCGCCTGCGTCACCCCGATCGCCGATGGCCCCACGCCCTCCACTAACCCGCCCAGCGTGTTCGTCGCCAGCAACGTCACTGTGTAATCCCCCGGCGTGTTATAAATATGCGATGGATTCTCCCCCGTGCCCGTGAACCCGTCGCCAAAATCCCAGAACCACGTCGCTATCGTATTCCCCATGGTGTCATCGCCACTGGAGCTGAAGCTCACCGTCAACGGCGCCGCGCCATTCGTCACGTCCGCCGAGTATCCCACCTCCGTGATCGGCAACACCGTGATCTCCGGCCCCACCCCGATCACCGTGCCACCTCGGATATTCGTCGCCAACAGCGACGGCACATACGTGTCCGCTAAATCATACTCATGCATCGGATTCTGCTCCGTGCTCGTCCCCCCATCGCCAAAATCCCAAAGCCAGCTCGTGATCGGGTGCCCATCCGCATCCACACTCGGCGCCAGGAATTGCACATCCAACGGCACCGACCCATTCGTCGGGCTCGCCGTGAATTGTATCGCCGGCGTCGGCGCCGAGAGGTCCAATGCATACACCGTCCCCTCGCCATACACGCCGCCGTTCCGCGCCGTCCCATACAACACATTGCTCACGATGATCAACGAATCCCACGGCTCAAACCCGTCCCCGTTTGTGTTATTACCGCCCATCAGCATGGAGAATTCATACAGATTCTTAAAGCCCGTCCCGTTCGTGCTCACCGAAAACATCCCGCCACCGGCGAAAGCAGAGTTGGTCGACGTCCCGATCGTCACCCCATAAAGCGTGTTCGTCGCCAGCGCCAAACCCGCATTCGCCGTGTTCCCGTCTTCGTCCCGGAGCGAATACAGATTCGTAAAACCCGTCCCATCCGTGTTCATCGCAAACACAATCCCGAATCCCAACGGGCCGCCCACCCGCGTCGTCCCGATCAACCGGTTCCCTGATAACAACATTCCCGCCGATGGATTCGCCCCGTCGCTGTTCGTGATATTGATCGGGTCCGGCGCCGTGAAAGTATGCAGCGTTGTAAATCCACTCCCATTCGTGTTCAACGAGAAGACCGTCCCATAACCATTCGTCCCGCCGTACTGCGCCGTTCCATAAAGCGTGTTGCCCGAAATCACTAGGTTACGGTTCGGCTGCACGCCGTCACTGTTCGTTCCAAAAGTGCCCGCCCCTCCCGAGGAGGCCGAAAATCCATGCAGATTCGTGAACCCGCTGCCATCCGTGCCCACGGAAAAAATGATTCCCTGGTTCGCGCTATTGCCGCTCTCCGTCGTCCCATACAACGTATTGCCCGCCAGCACCAACCCGCCGCGCACCACACTCCCGCCACTTCCGTTCGAAAAATTATGGATGTTCGTAAAGTCCGACCCTTCCGTGTTCAACCGGAACACCACACCCCAGCCCGAAACCCCGCCGCCTTCCGTCGTCCCATACAGAATGTTGTTCGATACGATTAATCTGCCTTCCGGACCTGAGCCATTGGGAAAATTAAAAAACTGGCCCGGGGGAAATGAACACACATTCGTGAAACCCGACCCATCCATGTTCATCGAGAACACCGTCCCGCCGAAACCCGGGCCGGCCGTGCTCGTCGTCCCATACAACTTGCCGTTCGCGTAAACCACCGAGCCCATCGGTTGCGCCCCATCCCGGTTCGTACCACTGTTGTCGATCGGCGTGAACGCGTGCAGCACCGTGAACACCTGCGCCCCCACTCGACACGGCATCACCCCCAGCACGGCGATCAATGTGGAAAAAAGAAAAAGAAATTTTACGCATGCACGAATTTTCATAAAAAAAGCCTCTGAATATTTCCTCGCCTGGATAACACCCTCCCGCTTGCCCTTCCAACTGATTATTACCACCCCAAACCCATTTCTAATAAGGCAAAGTGTATAGCCTTATTGATTCTCGTCATCAACCCAAAATTTGTGACACTCCCGTGTCTTTGCCCCTCGTTTGGAGTTCCGCCTTTAGGCGGTTCCCCATCCGCGTCCATCTGCGGTTAGACCCCTTGGTGTCTTGGTAGTTAAATTTCTCTCTGTGTCCTCTGTGTGTCTGCTTGCCGCGTTCCACGTTATGACAACTCGCTCTTAAAAGCTCTCAGGCAGGCTGCCCAATCCGATGAATGACGAGATACGTGGTATAACAAAGCAGCCCGAAGCCTGCCGAACCAAACAGCGCCGCAGCCATCAACCGGGTATCACGTGGAGTCCGCCAAAAATCGCGCACCGTCAATACCGCCATGGCCGGCCCCAAAAAAATACCGTAGCCATAACAATTTCTTGCCCACGTTTTCGGCCGGCCATAAAACACATCACAGAAACAAAAAGCACAGCAGGCAAAAACGACGACGCTCGCCGTCAACGTCGGCCACGCTCCAAATCTGACCTCTGACTTCACATCGCCGTTCTATTCCCAACCCTCCCGCCTGTCAACAAAGCTCTATCGAGCTCGCCTGTCGCTCTTTCATTGGATGTTGGTTATTGGATATTCTCTGGAGCTTGGACGCTTGGTGCTTGGATGTTCAATTTCCTCCTGGTTTCCGCATCTCTGCGGTAAAAATTCCATCCGTGTTTATCCGTGTCCATCCGTGGTTTATCACCCCTCATTTTTCATCAAAAAACACCCTCCCAATACACCCTGCACAAGCTGTGCACGCCTTTTTGCCATTTTTGAGACCTCGCACCTCAATCAAACGCCCGTCTTTATTGGCTTTTTTTCACCTCAAAAATATTTTCAAAAAAATGCTATTAGCGTGACCATCACAGTTACAAAATCAAAAAAGTGTGATTAAGTAGTTGCGTGTTCGAAAAACATAATAACGATCACGCTCGCCGGAACCACGGCGCGCCGTTCAGCCCGGGCCTCTTCGCCCGGCGCGGCGCACCACCCGTCCCCGGCTCCCACTCCTATGAAACCTACTATCCTGCTTCTCTCCGTCTCAGCATTGGTCGCGCTCAGCGCCTGCACAGTCACCTCCTACCACTCACCCACCGGTGAGCGATTCACCCGCGCTTCCCTCGGCACCACCGCTGCCGTCAGCGAACTCACCGTCACCGGCGACACCAACGGTGTCCGCACCCTCGACCTCAAAGGTTATTCCAGCGATCAGGCCCAGGCCTTGAGCGCCGTCACCAGCGCCGCCGTCTCCGCCGCCCTCCAATCCATCAAACCCACGCCGTAAGTTTTTAGTTCTAAATTTTTAGTGCTTAGTTGCTCAATCCAACTTTATTCGCGCCTTTGCGCGCCTGCCTTGATCCCGTGAACTCAAAATTAATAATTAAACACTCAAAATTCATCAGCGCCCTCGTGCTATTGTGCGTCCGCGCCAGCAGCCGCGCCTACCTCACCGCGACCGATTCCGAGCCCACCACCGACACCCACTATCTCATCCTCGAGCTCCCGGACAGCGGCTGTGTCCGCAAGACCAGCCGCAGCACTTCCATAAGCCATGCGTCTCTCAGATCTTCTAAGCCGTTCGACACCACGCTTGCGGAACTCGAAACTAAAAACCCGAAACCAGAAACTCCCTCCGGCCTTGTCATCGTGGCCTTTCGCGGCACCAGTTCGCTCGAAGATTTCCTGTGCGATGCTGATTTCTTCACCACCCGCATCAACCTCAACAACGATGCCCGCGTCCACCTCGGTTTCTACAAAGCCTACCAAAGCATCGAGAGCCGCCTCAAAGCCCGCCTGGACGAGATTGTCATCCGGCATAACTCGAAACCCCAAACTCGGAACCCGAAACTTGTCTTTACGGGCCACAGCCTCGGCGGCGCCCTCGCCATCCTCGCCGCTTATTACCTCAACCGTTTCTACAACATCGAAGCTGTCTACACCTTCGGCGCCCCCGACGTCGGCAACGCCGATTTCGCCCGCAGCTACAATTATTTGCGGACTGCGCCCGTCCTCGGGCGCTGCAATTCAGATACGCACAGCGATTTCGAGGTCACCGGCCGCTCTCGTACCGCGCCACGCGTCCTGGAGTGCGGCAGTCCTCTGCCGCTTTCCATCGGCTCGCCACCTTCGTTCTCTTCGTTGCCTTCCGTAGAAATTCCCCTCGGGGAAAAGACCTTTTGTTTAGCCAACGCCGGTGACCCGGTCACCTGGCTTCCGCCCTATCACTTTGGATTTCGCCGCGTCGGGAAATTCTTTTTCCTGCCCGGCGTCGATTGGCTTCAGCCCGGTTTCCGATTGCCCCGTGCCGCTCGCCTTGCCGCCTGTATTTATCAGGTCTTTCAAAACTGGCGTCACGGCAAACTCGCCCTGCTCTCCAACCACTCACTGAGCCTCTACAAAACCCGCATCGAAAAACTCGCTGGAACCAACATAACACGCCATTCAAACGAGGCACATCGTTCAGACCACGCTACGCGTCCTGGAGCGCGGCAGTCCTCTGCCGCTTTTCCCCCAAACCACATGGACGATCAGCAGCAATCTGACGGTGGAACGAGCGCACCCGCGAACCGCCTCAAATCCCATCCGTGCTCATCCGTGTCCATCCGTGGTTAACCCCCCTTCCATGAAAAAGAAATACAAAATCCATTTCACCCTCTCCTGGTCCACCGTCGCCTGCCTTGCGCTATTGCTGCTCGCCTGCAAAAGCTGTTCACCGGCCCGGAGCGCGGACAGCCATGTCCGCCGCACCGCCGCCTCGCTGTTGGACAGCGGCTGTGTCCCGGCCCGGCGGGACCAGCCGCAGCACGTTGCCCGCGATTTGTATGTTGGAACCGCATTCGCTCTCGCTGCGGCTGGTCCTGCGGACACAGCCGCTGCCCGGATTCAATGCGCCCGCGTAAATCGTAAATCGTAAATCCTATGTTTCCCATCCTCGCCGAAGCCACTCCCACCGACGTCATCACCTGGCAGGTCATTCTCGTCATCACCACCGTTGGCGCCAACCTCGCCATCATCCTCTCCACGCGCAAAAAACAGAAACGCGAAGTCAGTTTCGAGTTCGAGCCCGCCAGCAAAGACGCCTTCGAGAAACACGTCGCCGCCAACCAGCGCGAGCACGAGAACCTCTTCGCCAAGCTCGGCGGCGTCGAACGCGGCCTGAACGAGCGCGTCGAGAAAAAACTCACCGACCTCCAGAAATCCGCCGAGGACGGACGCGAAAAACTCCATCAACGCATCAACCGCATCTCCGTCGGCGTCGCCCGCCTCTGCGGCCGCCAGGGCATCCCCATGCCCAAAGAAGACGACGAGTTATGAGAACAAACACCGATTTAACCGCAGAGAACACAAAGATGAACAATTGCCATAAAATCGCACCACCGCGCACATCTAAACTCCCTCTCCGCCATTGCGAAATGGAGGAGAGGGTCGGGGAGAGGAGGAGCTTAGCTCTAATTCCTTCCCCTCTGCGCTCTCTGCGTTCTTTGCGGTTAAATAAAATCTAAAATCCATATGACCAAACGCGAAACCAAACTCTGCCACACCATCCTCACCGTCCTGCACGACCTCGACGGCGGACAATTCAACGAGATCCAGATCCACGCTGAACTGAACCTCCACCTCGGCCAATACGTTCCTTCGGCGGAACTGCAAACCGCCATCGCCATTTGCGATACCCGCCGTTGGATCACCGGCATCAAAAGCAAATTCACGGGAATGCTTTGGAACCTAACCGACGCCGGCGAAGCCGCGAGACTCGAAATGCGCTGAAACCCTTTTCGGACTGCGGTGGCATGACACCGCTTTGTAACTGCGAGACATGTCTCGCAGTTGAAAGCGCGGACATGACCGCGCACTCCAAATAAAATATATGAGCAAACATCCACGCAAACCTTACGGGATCAATACAGGCAAACCGCTGCGCGCACTTACCAGCTTTAAACTGTGCTGGCTCAAAATGCCCGAAGAGGAGAAAGAACGATGGCGTGACATCATTTACTCACGCATCACAACGACCGAGGAAGTACGCCAGAAGATCCGTGACGATCTTAAAATCGACCTCACCAACGATAGCCAAATAATCCTTTTCAGACGTTGGGATGAAAAGGAATGCGAAATCGAATTTGAGCGCCAGCGCCAGGTTCTCGATCACAAGCGATTGACGGCATTGCATGCCGATTGGTCACTGGATCAGATCCGCAAAGAGGTTCTGCGGCTTAGTTATGAACGCACGCTAAGCGAAGGCGACTATACCCAGGCTCTCGCCACCATCCGCGAAAGTGTTCGCGCAGACCGCCTGGCCCTCGACACCCGCATCGTTGAATTACGCGAGAAAAAAACCGCGCAAGCCGAAGCGGAAAAAGAAGCGGACAATAAACCGCAGATGACCCGCGAAGAACGCGAACAACGCATCAGGGAAATTTACCAAAGCATCTAATGGAAAAAAGGAAATCCATTTTACCTTTTGAACTTTTGCCTTACCAGCGCAAGTGGCTGGACGAGAAAGCACGTTTCAAGATCGGATTAATGGCCCGGCAAACAGGAAAATCCTGGTGCACAGCGCTTGAGGTAGTGGGCGACTGCGGCGATAAACCGACGCAATGGGTATGCCTAAGCGCCGGTGAGCGACAGGCGTTGGAATGGATGCGAAAAGCGCGAGGCCATGCGGAAGCGTTTAACCTGAAAATCAAAGAAATCGAAGAAGCACGTGACTCAAAGGAAGGTTTACTCAAATCAACCCAAATAACCTGGTCCAACGGCTCCCGCCTCCTCGCCATTCCCGCCAATCCCGATACCGCGCGCGGTTACTCCGCCAATCTGCTGCTCGATGAATTTGCCTTCCACGAAAATCCCGATGCCATCTGGCGCGCCATCTATCCGAGCATCAGCAATCCGCTCAAAGAAAAATTCAAGATCCGCATCGTCAGCACGCCCAACGGTCTCGGCAACAAATTCGCCGACCTCTGGCAAAAAGAGAACCACTGGAAAAAGCATCAGGTCGACATTTACCAAGCCAAAGAGCAAGGCCTTCCGGTGGATATCGACGAACTCCGCGCCGGCCTTGATGACCCCGAAGGCTGGGCGCAGGAATACGAATGCCAATTCATCGATACCGCGACCGTCCTACTCCCCTACGAACTCATTCTCCCCTGCGAAAACGCGTTGGCCACCACCACCGTCGCCCCTGAATTTTGGAACACCCCGTCCGGCGGCGCCCCGTTATATCTGGGCGTCGACTTCGGCCGCAAACACGACCTCACCGTCTGCTGGACCCTGGAACTCGCCGGCGGGGTGTTCCGCATGACTCACGAAGTGCTCGAACTGCAAAACGTCTCCACGCCCGACCAGCTCGCCATCCTCCGCAGCCGTTGTCGCCGCGCGCATCGCGTGTGTTTCGATTACACCGGCCCCGGCGTCGGCCTCGGCGACCTGCTCGTGCGCGAATTCCAGGAATACAACGAAGACAAACATCTCTTCGGCAAGATCGAGCTCTGTAACTTCACCAATAACCTCAAGGTGAACATATTTCCGAAACTCCGGATGGCCTTCGAGCAAAAGACCATCGGCATCCCCATCAACCGCGCCATCCGCGAAGACCTGCACAGCCTGAACCGCGTCGCCCTCGCCGGCGGCGGCGTCACCTATCGCGCTCCCCACACCGCCGATGGCCACGCCGATCGTTGCACCGCGCTCGCCCTCGCCCTGCGCGCCGCCAGCTTCAACGCCGGCACCAGCCCCATCCACATTTTTGAAAACACCCGCCGCAGCCTGATCGTTGCGGCAACCGCTGAAAGGACCATCGTCGGATGATTTACGATTTACGATATCAGATTTACGCGGGCGCATCCGCAGCACCAGTCCCGCAATGCGGGACTCGGCAGGACAGCGGCTGTGTCCCGGCTCTGCGGGACCAGCCGCAGCACGTCGCCCGCGAATTCCACGCCGGAACGGCAACCCACGCGCTGCGGCTGGTCCTGCGGACACAACCACCCTCCAAATCAGCACACCTCATCCAAACCTCGCCACGCGTCCTGGAGTGCGGCAGCCCTCTGCCGCTTTCCTCCTCCAGCGAATCCACCTCGGCGCCAACGCCTCAGACACCGTCAGAAAAAACGACAGCCAATCGCTGTTCCCTCTCCCCCGGGGGAGAGGGTCAGGGTGAGGGGAAGCGCAACATCCAAACCACAACCTCATCGCCCCTTATAAACCGCGAAAATTAAATTTCACACTAACTCAATATGTCTAAACCCACGTCAACTCCCCCAAATCCGCAATCGCCAATCCGCAATCGCCAATCCGCAATCGCCAATCCACCGCCGCCCCCGGCACCGGCAAATCCCCCTCCCAACTCGTCCGCTCCAACAACCTCTGGCGCGATAACTACAACCCGCTCCGCGGCCTCGTCATCGCCAAAGTCGTTTACCTGCTCGAAGCCGCCGAGCGCGGCGATTACGCCGAACTCGAACTCACCATCCGCAAGATCGAGAAACGTTATCCTGTCTTCAAAGGCCTCAAGACCCGCCGCCTCGCCGCCCTCGAAGAACTCGATTGGGACATCAAAGTGAAAAACCCACTTCCGCCCGGCGCAACCCCTGAACTCGCCGCCCAACAACAAGCCCACCTCCGTACCCGCTACGACCTCATCGAGAATCTCACCGAGACTTTCGGATTCCTCGCGCTCGCCGAATTTCGCGGCTTCTCCATCCTGCAAAAACATCGCTTCACCGATGGCCAGAATGACGGCGCCGTGCGCGAACTCCATTGGCTCCCGCAATGGACCTTCTCCCGCGACGGCCAGTTCGGCGATTTTTATTACAACCAGGATTCGCAATTCGGCATCGGCATCGGCGGTTGTCAGCTCGCATTGGGTGAACAAAATCGCATTGGCAGCGCCGACCTTCCGCGCACCGAGTTCGTCATCCGCGAAGTCGAAGACCCGTTGTATGAGATCGCGTTGATCGCGTTCGTGAATTGGGCCATGGCGCGCAAGGATTACGCGGCATTCGTGGAAATTTTTGGCCTGCCCAACGGCGTCGTCATCATGCCCGCGAACATCCCGCCCGGCCAGGAAGACACCTACCAGGCCAGCGCCGAGCGTGTGGCCGATGGCGTCAGCGGCGCGTTGCCCAACGGCAGCGACATCAAATTTCCCACCTCCGGCTTCCGCAACAACGGCCCCTTCAAGGAATTTTGCGACGCGCAGGATGCCGACGTCGTCCTCGCCGGCACCGGCGGGCGCCTCGCCATGTTGACCACCGAACACGGCGGCCTCGGCGACGGTCCCGCGCGCGAACACACCGACGCCTTCGACCAGATCGCCCGCGCCGACGCCCGCAAAGTGAACCAGACCTTGCAGCGCGATTTCGACCAGCCCGAACTCTGCGAAGCCTTCCCCGGCCAGCCCGCGTGCGTCTATTTCGAACTCGCCGCCAGCGACGAAGAAGACATGAAAGACTTCGCCAACAACATCTATCTCCTCGCCCAATCCGGCAAAAATGTGAGCACCGATTTCATCGCCGAAAAGACGGGATATGAATTTGAAGAGGATACTTCCCCGGACAGCGGCTCTGTCGAAGCCGAGCCGCAGCACGTCTCTTCACAGAATCATTCGAATACCACGTGCCATCCGACGCTCCCCCTCTCCCATCCGATGGGAGAGGGCCGGGGTGAGGGCAACTCCAAACCCGAAACCCAAAACTCGAAACAGATTTAAAAATGAACTCCCACCTCATCATCTTCAACCGCGCCACCGCCATCGGCGCTTGCAAGACGTTCCCCGCTAAAACTGGAAACTACCAACCGCTGTTCCCTCTCCCCGGGGGAGAGGGTCAGGGTGAGGGGCAGCGCAATGTCCGAACCATTGCCTCATCGTCACCACGCCTCAGCCATGAAAAACAATTCCTAAAATGAACTCCCACCTGATTATTTTTAATCGCGGTTCCACCGCCACAACTCCCGGCTGGATCCATATCGTCCCCAAAGGCGAACTCCCCAATCGCGAAGCCGGTATCGTCCAGGTCCTCGATGACGACTCGCTCGATTCCATCCTGCGCAACATCCAGGCCGACCAGCAACGGCTCGGCGACAAATGGCCCGGCATCTACGCCGGCCGCGAACATTTCATCTACAACGATGACCAGGACAGCGCGGCGCTCGCGTGGTTCAAGGAATTTGAGAAACGTCCCGACGGCCTCTGGGCCAAGGACGACGGCCTCACCGACATCGGCCGCGATGTTTTGAAGAACGGCCATTACAAATTCACCAGCTTCGTCGCCGACCGTCGTCACACCCAAAAACTCACCGAGAAATCCGCCACCGCTCCCGCCAAATACCGCATCCTCAAACTCGACACCATCGGCTTCACCAACAACGCCAACGGCAAAGAACTCCTCACCCCGATAACGAATCGTAGCACGCACGCTCTCGCATCGGGCAAATCGTCGTTTGCACAGTCAACTGCGAACAATTCTCCCTCTCCTGGGGGAGAGGGCCGGGGTGAGGGCGAGCAAAAAATCTCTAACTCAAAATCCCAAACTAGAAACTCCAACCAAACCCACATGCAAAACCTCCTGACCACCCTCAACCTCCCGGCTGACTCCGGCGAAGAATCCATCCTCGCCGAAATCACCCGCCTCAAAAACCGCAACACCGAACTGGAGACCCAGAACTCCGGCCTCCTCAACGAGCAAGTGGACGGTCTCTTCACCACGCACGGCGTGAAGGAAGAAAAACTCCGCAACCGTCTCAAGCTCATCCTCGTCACGTTGAAGAACCGCGATGAACGCATCGCCGCGCTCCACGACTTCGGCTTCAAGCCGGTTGAACCCAAAGAAGCCCGCGCCGCCCGCGTCCTCAATCGCGGTGAAGGCACTGTTCCAACTCCCGCCGTCACCGACACCAGCGACGAATCCCTCGCCGCCAAAGCCGAAGCCGAGATCAACGACTACCAGGTCCGCAATCGTTGCACGTACGCTGAGGCCCGCAACTCCGTCCGCTCCCGCAAACCCGAACTCTTCGGCCTCTCCCGCCAGCCTTAACCACTCATTTAACCATTCAACTTATTTAACCCATTTAACGATTCAACCAATCGCTTAACTCGAAACAAACAACCAAAAACCAGAAACCATAGAAAAAAATGAGCTCCAAATACACGCGCGCAAGCGCCATCATTCCACTCACTCCCGCCGCTGACCTCACCGGCAAGGAAGGCTACGGCGTCACCTTCGCTGGCGACGTCGCCACCCTCGGCGCTTCCGCCACCACCATCAACACCGGCGTCATCCTTGAAGGCGCCAACATCACCGCGAAATCCGCCATCGGCATCATCGGCGCGCTGGCCGGTCCCGTGCGCGTCGCCCTCGGCGGCACCGTCGCCAAAGGCGATGCCCTCATCCAGAAAAATGACGGCACCTGGCTCACCGATCCCGGTACCGGCGCCCGCGTCAAATCCTGGATCGCATTAGAGGCCGGCGTCGCCGGCCAACTCATCGAAGCCGCAAACTTAACCCCTGTTTCCCTCACCTAACGAACGCATTTCACGCAACACGCAACACGAACCACTCATTTAACCGATCACTCATTTAACAATTTAACCATTCAACGAATCACAAATTATGGGCGACCTCTCATCAGCTACACTTAATTATCAACTCACGAATTACGCGCAAGGGCACATGAACGACCTTGCGGACAGCCGCGCGCTCGCCGAACGCCTCGCGCCTTCCACGCCGGTCCCCGGCGCCAGTGGCCAGTTCAAAAAGTTCAACGACAAAAATTCGTTCCTCCCCGAGGACACCGCGCGTGCCACCGGCGGCGATCCCAAGATCATCGCGTTCATCGCGAGCGACGACACGTATTACTGCAAACCGCAGGCGCTCGAAGTCCGCGTGGATAAATCCGAGCTCGATGCCGCCGGCAGCAACCAGGGCTCGCTCGGCCAGCAACTCCTGCGCGAAGGCAAAGTCGGCGCGATGCTCAACAAAGCCTCGCTCAGCCACACCATCCAGGTCATCAATGCCGTGCTCAACGCCGTCCCCGCCCAACCCGATCGCGGCGTCTGGTCCAACCCGGACATCGATCCCATCGACCAACTCGACGAACAACTCGACTTGCTCACGCTCGATTGCGGTTCGTCCTCCAACATCAAGCTCACGCTCGATGTCGGCGCCTGGCGCGCATTGCGCAATCATCCCAAGGTCAAGGCGCGTTGCACCGGCGTGCAGGTCGGCGGCATCACCCGCGACCAATTACAAGGCCTCCTCATGTTGCCCGTGGACGTGATGATCGCCGGCATCGTCAAAGACACCACCGGCCTCGGCGTCACCTCGAGCAAAGCGCGCGCGCTCGCCTCCACGGCGTTATTGCATTACAACGCGCCCAACGCGACCGTGTACGACCCCACGCCCTTCAAGTCGTTCACCGTCGGCATGGGTTCGCCCTTCGGCGGCGTCCGCTCCTACGACGCGCTCAACGGATTGTGGGAAGGCCACGTCATCGACTGGTCCCGCGACATCAAACAAACCAGCACCCTCGCCATGCGCCGCCTGAACATCAGCTAACAAATCGAGGTAGGGCGCTCAGCCCTCTGAGCGCCGCCTCTTCCAAACACAAAAAATTGAAATAAAAAAATGAAATCTACGAAACAAAAATTCTTCGCTGCCTTGGCGTCTTTGCTCCTTTGCGGCTTTGCGTTAAACGCTCTCGCCCAGGTCACCTCCGGCGTCATCGGTTCCTTCACCAACCTGCCCGCCGTCTTCACCACCACCAACGCCATCACGGCCACCACCAATGAATTGGTCCTGCGCGAAAACACGGGCCTCGCGTTGATGGGCCGCTTCGCCTCCAGCGCCACGGCCAATGTCGCCTCGGGCGCGTGGCTGTGGTTCAGCGTGGACGGCACGAACTATCCCGCCGCCCCCATCCAGATCACCGCCGCCGGAAACGGCGCGACATATGTGCTCTGGCAAACCAATTGGTCTGCCGCCCAACTCGCCGGTTACGCCCGGTTGCGCATCCAACTCACCAACGCCAACGCCGCCAACCTCACCAACGCTGGCGTTGTGTGGCGCTCCTGGAACGCACCCGCGCGCTAACCCCGAAGACCACGCGGCGGTCCCGTTCCTCTCCGGGACCGCCGCTTAACTGAAAACTTTTTTGAAATCGCAAAACCTGGTGCGAAGGAATATGCCAAAGAATCTTGCGCAAATTAAAATCGACCGCCCGCTGTCCCCTCTCCCCGGGGGAGAGGGTCAGGGTGAGGGCGAGCGTAAAATCTAACTAACCCGAAACTCGAAACCAAAAACACGAAACTCAACATGTCCTGGCGCCCCATCTCTCTCACCGACCTCTTCAGCGAAATGACCGACACCGAAGTCGCCCTGCTGAAAAACATCCAATCCAGTCCCGATGCCGATAAACTCACCGGCCTGCTGCAAAAAGTTGTCCGCGCCGCCCGTGGCGCGATCCAGGCCGGCGGCAATTCCGTCGATCTCGACGAGACTTTGCTCCCCGACCAGGTCATCTCCGACGTCATCGCCATCGCCCGCTGGAAATGGCTCACCAGTTTCCCCGTGCTCAAAGCCTTCCAGACCGATGCCCGCAAAACCGCCGCCGACGAAGCCCAAAAGCGTCTCGACAACATGGCCACCGCGGGCAAACCCAAAGTTGAGCCGCCGCAAAATCCTTCCGCCACCATCTCGCTAACTAACACGCCTGCATTCGGCCAGCGTACGCGCCATTTCACCACCACTACCCAGGACGGCCTCTAACCGCCTCGATGCTTCACCAACTAAAAATTAAAGACTAAGAATTTAAAACTCCTTTTGGGCCAGCCCCACCGAGAACACAGAAATGAAAACACGCACACTAATCGTATCCTGCATGAAACAGTCATCCTCTGTGTTCTCGCTGGCGCTGGCCCAATTTCCCGAACTCACAAACACACGCGACGTCACTTGCAAAAAGCCTTTCAAGCACCATCTATCAGCCGACCGCTCCCCCTCTCCCATCGGATGGGAGAGGGCCGGGGTGAGGGCAACGCGAAACTAAAAACTCGAAACTCGAAACTTATCCGAATGCCCCTCACCCGCAGCATCACCATCCGCGAGTCCGCCACCACCATGGCCGATCTGTTGGAAAAATGTTCTCCCCAGCGCCTCGCTGCCGCCCTCGCACCTGCGCTTGCCCAGACCTGGCGCGACCATCTCCGCAGCCTCCCGCCCAATCGCTACGGCTGGCCCAGCACAGATTTTTGGCTCGATGCCTCATTCAATGTCGATGCTTTCCCGCTCGCAGACGGCGTCTCGTTGCAAAACAAAAAAGTCGGCGTGCGCCAGCGCTACTTTGGCGGCCCGATTGTGCCTGCAAAAAAAGATGCGCTCACCATTCCCATCTCGCCCGTCAGCTACGGCAAGCGCGCCAGCGATTTCCCCGACCTCTTTTTATTGCGCACCAAAAAGGGCGCTTACCTCGTCCAATGGACCGCCGGTCGCAGATCTCCGCGCGGTAATCCCCGCCTCTCACGCGATGCCGGTCGCGGCGGCACACCGCCCGATGGCCTCCTGTTCCTGTTCAAGCTCTGCGGCGGCGTGAACCAATCCCCCAACCCCAACGTCGTCCCCATGAATAAATTCGCCGACGTCGCCCTCACCCTAATCCAAAAAGCCCTCTCATGATCAAACCCGTCACCTCACTCGCCACCCTCACCGATTTTGCCGCGTTGCAGGACGATCTCGCCACCATGCTCCTCTCGCACCCACTCCTCAAACAGGTCAACGTCACCCAGGAACGCAAATTCCTCCTCGATTCCGACCTCAATATCTCCGCCCTCTGGCAAAGCCCGCGCAACAACGGTGCCGGCATGGGCATCATCGTCGAAGACCTCCGTCCCATCGTCGAGGATGAGAACACACCCGGCCCCATCTGCAATCTCAACTGCGGTTTTGTGATACTGGGTGAACGGAATTTGGCATCAACCCCCGGCGCAGGTTGCGCCCTGCATCCTGAACAGATCGAGCAGATCATCGTCGACCTCTTCCATCACAAAACCATCCAGCCTTACGGCCAGATGCGCGCCAGCGGACGCTGCGGCGAACCCGCCAATGACTGGATCGATGACCGCACCGGCGTCTACGCCCGCCGCGTCACTCTCAAGCTGCTCAACGCCCGCAAACAGACGGATACCTGCGACCTCGTCGCCATCACCCAAAATTCCGGCACTATCACCCTCACCACCACCTGTGCCGATCCCAGCGTGCAAATTTTTTACACCTTGGACGGCTCCTGCCCCGCCAACGACTCGGGCATCAATCCCCAAACCCAACTCTACTCAACCCCATTCAGCGCAGTCAGCGGTACCATTGTAAGAGCTGCTGCCTTTGCTGCTTCCTTAAATCAAAGCGCCATCAAGCAACTCATTGTCACTTGAAAACATTTTCTACCCATCCAGGAGCGCGGACAGCTTTGTCCGCGAGCTCCAAAAGATACCAATCTGGCGGACATGGCTGTCCGCGCTCCATCGCGTAAATCGCAAATCCAATCACTCATATAACCATTTAAGCAATCACGATCCCATGTCACTTCCCTCCATCGTCAAACCCACCATCATCCAGGGTCCCTGCTACTTGTTGCACGGCGGCATCGCCACTTATTTCAAAAAAGGCCTGCAGGTCTCCGACGAAGTCCAGTCGTGGACGCCAGATTCCGATTTCGGCAAGCTCGGCGAGCGCCACAAATCGCGCGTGTTCAAGATCTCCGGCGTGCCCACCGGCATGCTGACCTCCGGTTACCTGGATTACGTCTATGCCGCGCACAAATCGCCCGGCACCAAAATCGGTCGCACCATCATCACCGGCGCGGCGGTCATCTGTTCCATCACCGAATCGGCGCAGTACAGTTTCAACAAAGCCGGGATCTTCACGCCGCCCAATCTTTTTGCCGGCCCCACCAGCACCGCTTTTGAGCAGGTCACCTACCTTGCCATCGGCGACCTGAGCAAGACACCCCTCGACGCCGCCTTCCTGCGCACCTACACCGGCAGTCTCACGCCGGATACCACCTTTGATGAAACCAAAGTCATCAGCGACCTCTACAGCGCCGCGCTCGGCACCCGCACCTCGCCCTACAACGGCATGGGCAGCTTGAACGGTTTTAGAATCACTTTCAGCCACGACGTGAAGATGATCGAAGCCGGCGATGTCGGCATCGGTGATGCCATCCTTAAGGATTGTGGCGCAGGCGCCTCGTTCATCCCCAGCAACCTGGCGGAATCGGACATCGATACCTTGCTCGGCATTGAAGGGACCGCCGCCACCCTGCCCGGCCAGGAATATGGCAAGGGTTCCGGCGGCACCAAAGAAGACCTCGTCATCACCGGCACCCAGCTCGGCTGGGCCTTCACACTCAAGAACGCTGGCGCCAAAAAACAGGACCGCCAATACCTCATCGGCGAACATCGCCACAAGGAACTCCAATTCGTCAACGCCCCAGTGTCAGCAAGCGGCGTGCGCTCACCTTATTTCGCGTATACGGCTCCGAGTTGAGTGATTAGTAACTGGTTAAACAAGTGATTTGTAACCAACCACTCATTTAACTGATTTAACTCTTTTAACCCATTTCACGAACCCATGGACCGCAGTAACTGGAAAATCCAAATCGGCCCCGACCCTGTCGCCGGCCTCATTGCGACCTACGTTGATGGCGTCAAACGTGACGCCATCGACGGCGGGCCGCTCGTGCAGGAGGAAAGCCTGGCGTTCGGCACTGAGCGCAAATTTTTCGACCGCGGCAACTTCAGCGCCGCCCGCCCCTTCACCATCACCAAAGAATTTCCCGACAACCAACAATCGCGCGCGTGGTACGAGACCGCCGCGCAGACCTTCAACGGCGTCAAAGACGTGAAACTCACTTTCCGCGATTATTCCGGCGCCGAAACCACCTACCTCATCACCGCTGCCAATGTGAAAGTGACCGCCGACGAACCCATCGGCGTCACCGTCATCGCCAAACTCACCATCACCGGCGGCAAAGCCATCCTCCAACCCTAACTTATGAAAAATTTCCGGTTTATGAATGACGATTCACGCGAGCGCTTCGATGTTCGGCGTTCGTTGTTCAATGTTCGATGTTCCCTGCTTGTTCTTTTCCTGACACTCGCCACTTGTCACACGTCACTTGCCCAGACCAACGGCACCCCGTTCTACTGCCAGCTCTTCAATGCTGATGGCTCGCCCCAGACCAATATCGTCACCATGCAGGTCTGGCCGCCGGATGACAACGCCTTCACCGTGGACGGCACTAACATCATCTTTGGCAATACCATCTACAGCAATACACCGAACCCCTCCGGCTTCTTCACGAATCGCCTGTTCGCCAACACGTATGTCGTGAAGATCCCCAGTTCCGGCCGCTCGTTCTTTGTGAAGCTCCTGGACACACCGAATTATCTGCCGCTCGCTTACTACGTGACTAACGTCGCCAATGTCTCCGCCGCCTTCACCATGTACGGCCTCGTCACCAACTGGCTCGGTTACGCTCCCATCCAACCCACGTTCTCCGGGGTCACGACCGCCCTCGGTTACACACCATTGACCAATACCTTCGCCGCCGTCACGAATGTGATGCACTACACGCCGCTCACGAACACTTTTAACGCCATCACCAACATTCTCGCTTATGTCCCCGCGACCAATTCCTGGGCGGGCATCATCGCCGCCTTCGGTAACGTTCCGGCAACGAATACTTACTCCATGCTGGTGGCCTCACTCGGCTACACGCCGTTAACAAACACATTTGCCGCGCTGACGAATGCCATCTCCTATGTCCCGGCGACCAACTCCTACCCCGGGGCAATTGCCGCGCTTGGCTATCAACCCGCCACCAATTCCTGGATGAGCATCACCAACTTGCTCATCGGCAATGGCGGTGTCACGGCGTTGCAGGGCTATCAATCAGCCACCAATTCGTCATTCGGCATTTTCGCCGCGATGGGGTTTGTCGCGGCGAACATCACCAACACCCCCGGCATGTTCACCGGACGCGACTTCGCCATCATCACCAACGGCCTTCCGGGCGTGAACACACCGCTGCTCATCTACACCAACATGGCTACCGCCGTTGTGCCCAACTTCGTTGCCCCCAATGGCTCCATACTTGTCTCCTCCAATGGCCTTGACTACATTCGCACGAACGGCGTCTGGAAAGGCATCCTTACCCAATGAAAACAAAAAATTTAGCCGCCAAAAATCACCTAAGGCACATAATTTTTCTTTTTGCGCTCTCTGCGCTTTTATGCGGCCAGGCCACCCTCACCAACATCTTGACCGGCTCCGTCGCCGACTACGGCCTAAATGCCCAGCGGCGGGTCGCCGTCACCGCCACGCTTTTGTCTCCCAATCCCCGCACCATTGACAACACCCTTGTTCGGCAGGACCCAGTCGCCACCACAACCGATGGCAACGGCGCCTTCGCCTTCACCAACTTTCAATGGGGAATCTATTCACTGAACGTCCAGGGCCAGAGCGGCACGCAATTCAAATTCATCGTGGGCACTAACACAATAGGGACGACGCCACTGGCGTCACTCATCTCCAACTCCGCGGCACTTCCACCGAATCCGGCCACGAATTACTACACCCAGGCGCAGGTGGATGCGTTGCTTTCCAATCTCCCGACCGGCGGTGTGAGTGCGCTGGCTATTCAAACGAACGAATCAATAACCTCTCGATTCATCATCGTGACCAATACCTCAAAATCACATCAGATCAATTTGCAGTCGATGATAGATTCCCTTCCACATTCCACCAATCGCATGTATCCAGGCGGTGGCCGCATTGTTTTGGAGAACGGCATTTATTACACGCCGGCAGGAAACTTTTATTCCAATTCGGTCGGAGTGGATTGCCTCTCCATCGAGCTTAACAATGCATGGCTTGTATTCACATCCGCTGGTGAAGGCATCCGAACAGTTGGAGCAAACAACAATATATCCTTGATGGTTTCTGGTAAAAACGGCGGTATCGCTGGAACGCAAGACACAACCAACTATCTCTTTCATGTGAAGAACGGCAACCGGGTTGTGTTCGATAACATCACATTCCACTACTGGCCAGTCGCTACGAACAATAACAATCTAGGTTTGGAGATCGGCTTAAGCCAGCTCGCAACGAATTCCACACGGCTTTCTGGCGTATGGCTGGATTACAATTCCGGCGACGTTGCAGATTTTATAGACTGTAACTTTGATGCGCTCGCCAACGGCATTCTTTCCTATGCCGATCATCCTCGTCTGAAAAATGTATTTTTTGAACGCATCGGCATCAGCAGTATCCTCTGGCCGACAAACATGGTGGAATCAGTCGGCAGTTGTTTCATCCATGCAGGTGGCTTTGGAGATGTTTCCATCGATGACTGCCATTGGTTTGCAAGCCACGTGGGCACCACTGTCACGGCTGGAAACCATTTGATAACCATCAAGGGCGGCGAAGATGAATCCACAGGCTATTTAACTTTGACGACTATTGGCCAACAGCCGCCCATCGTTGAGAACGTTATCTCAGCAGGCAACACTTTCATCCTGGCCACCTACAACAATAATTTTACAATCAGCAACGTGGTTCCCTCTACCCAGATTCAAGTTTCGGGTGCGGATGTCACCGTTGGAGGGGTTCCGGCTGAAACATTCGGTAATATTGGAAACGTTACCGTGCCACTCCTGACGCTTGCCGCAACCAACATCGTGGGACTCTCCGGGCTGGATATTGGAAACGCCTACATCTCGGCATCGGACAATAGCATCAAAGGCCATTACATTTTAATTTCCTCCAACGTCATCAACTTCAACATCGTCATGGTTTGGACGAATTACGCTTCCGGATATCAACTCGTTAAGAACGACCCGAATATCTCCAATGGAGAATTTGACCTTGAGAACGCCAGCGGAACGGGCCTTGGAAATAACCAGACTGATGGGATTAACCCTTCGGGACAGTACGGCTCCGATGAGAATCCCATAATCTGCACGGTCTCTAATTTCCCGGCATATCACATCCACGACAACGTCGTGCAGGCTGGCACTTTCATCGGCGACGCCTCCAGCCTCACCAATATCCATGCGGTAAAAGGTTTGACCAGTGGCAATCTGTCTTTCACGCCCACGCCCAATGCCGACGGCTCCTCCAATGTCGCCGCGAGCATCACCAGCGTCCCATTGTCTGCGATCGATGCCGCCAAACCCAGCCTCGTCACCAACAATTTTTTCCGCGTGACCGCACTGGCGCGGCCGCCTGATGTGGTGAGCGGCGGCGGCTGGGTCACCGGCGTGATGCCGGGCAAAAATTATATCGTCGCTTCCTGTTTTGCCGGTGGAAATTCTTCCGCGAACTGGTGGTTGTATCCGGCGCTGCTGAACGGCAAGAGCAATGTGGTCACCCGCTTCCTGCTGATGACCACCAACAGCGGCAGCCAGGTCACGTCCATCGGGGCGAGCGCGGCCGATACCTCGCCCTGGGTCCAATCACTGGCGCAGACGGCGGCGAACTTCACCGCGGGCGCAGGCACCAATTATACCTGGGTCGCGGCCACCAACACATTGTCCCCCACGGCGACCAACTCGCTCACGATCTATCTTTACCACGATGGTTCATCCACCGGCTCAGCCCTGTTCCTGCTTTATGGAGAAGTTTATGCGCAATGATCCAACCCGGTCGCAGATACCAGGCATTTTAGCGGTGCTCCTGCTGTCACTCATCAGCGCCATCGCCGCGCCCGCGCCCGATGACGCGGCAGCGCACTTCGTCGTCATCACGAACACGTCCCGGAGCAGCGAGATCGACCTGCAGGCCATGCTTAATGCCGCCCCGCATTCCACCAACCGGAATTCGCCGGGCGGCATCACTATCGAGCTGGGCGAAGGCATTTTTTACACCGGCGGCGCGGTTTGGACCAACCGCACCCTGGGCGTGGATACCATCGTCATCAAAGGACAAGGGGTCGTCCAGACCTGCCTCGTCTTCACCAATAATTCCGGTTTGGATATCAGCGGAAAGAACAATCGCATCGGTGTCGAAATAAGAGGATTGCTCATCGCGTCCACGGTCGATTCCAACTACTTCCTGGTCCATCTCCAGAACAACAATCGCACCATCATCGATGACGTCACCTTCCATTACTGGCCCACGGCCACGAATATCGGCATCGGGTTGCAGGTGGGGCTGGTGGCCACCGCCCGCTGCGCCAACGGCCTGGGCGGATTATGGTATGATTGCCCGGGCACTTATGGAGATGCGTTTGTCGTCCAGAACTGCAACTTCGACGCCCTCGTGGTCGGCGCGCTCCTGGATGGCAACCACCCCCGGCTGTATAACAATTTCTTCGAAGGCATCAACCGCGGGGGCGGTCACGTGGGACAGGCAGCCAACACCTGGCCCGTCACTGATGCGCTGCATATCGGCGGCGCTTTATTTTTGGGACACACGTTGAACACCGCCCCCATCCAGAGCTTCACCGCCATCGGAAATCATTGGTTCAATTGTTCCAATGCGATCGTCGATCTAAAAGGCACTGATGACGGCCCCCTGGGCGAGCTCCGGTTCATCGACAGCCAGTTTGAGTTTGGCCAATCGGTCTTGATGCTCACCAACTCCCCCCACCGGTTATTTTTCGATGGCTTCACCTATTCGCCTCCCGTGCTCCGGAATTTCACGACTGATTTCACCACCCTCGACAGCACCGGCCAAAATGCCAATTTCCGTTTGCGCACCTCCGACCATTTCTATGGGTCCTGGCAATTTGATGCTGTTTCGTCGGCAAATTTCTCCGGCAACGGCGCCGGCCTCACCAACCTCGTGGCCAATGCGGACCCCGCCCAGATCGCCGCCGTCGCCAATGCCGCCATCCGGACAAATGCCGTTTCAACCACACCGGTGTTTTCCATCACCAATGGCATGTCCATCGGGACGCTCGACCTCAAAGCTTTGTTCAGCGAGCTCCCCAGCCAGCCCGGCGGACCGGTATTTGGCGGCGGCAGCCTCGGCATCAACGGCGCATTTTACGTTTCCACCAATTGCTTCCTCCTCACCAACTGGTTCAGCTTTGATCTCCATGGCGTGGCCGAAGGCCATTCGATGTTGATCATCACGAACTGGGATGGCACCTCCCCGGCGCTTTCGTTTTCTTCTTCCCCGGGCGATGGCAATCACTGGCGCGGGCGCATCCGTGACCTCGGCATCTTCGTCCTGCAGGACTGCACCAATTCGATCCTGTTCATCGATCACAACGCCAAGGTATCCATCGAGCACTGCCAGGTCGGCCTCTATAAAGACATGACCAATGCCGATGGCGAAGCGGGCGGCGGCGCCGGCCACGCGGCGAACACCATCGGCATCGAAATACAGACCAAGGACGGGCAGCAGGAAAGCGTTGATGACGTCAACCTCTTCGGCAACCACATCGGCATGGTGTACGGTGGCGACCATCTTCGCGTGTCCACTTTGTTGGTCGAATCCTGCGGAAATTCCACCAGCACCCTGTGGCCGCGGGGCGACCTGCGCAGCATCGGCTGTGGCGTCATGTTTCTTTCCGGATCCATCCAGGACAGCGTCATCATCGGCCTGCATCCCTTCCGCACGCCCTGGGCGGTGGTGAACGCCATCACGAACGCCGGCAGCTTGAATTTCTTCGGCGGCGATTTCGGCGAAGTGGGCAATCGCAGCCTCACCGTTCGGGGTTCGGCCACCACCTTGAATTTCATCGGCGAAAAATCCTGGAGCGGCCGCACCCTTCTCGCCGACCAGATGCTCGACCTGGCGGGCGGCAAGTGGACCGTCACCGCCGAACCCGCGCCAGTCATCGACCAATACGCCCAGGCCGGCACGCACGTGTTGGCGGTCGGCAACCGGCCCAAGTTCGGCGTGAGCCAGACCGATATCACGCTGGTCACCAACACCGCTGCCCTGCAAAATTTCGGCGCCAACGCCTATTACGGCACCCCGCGCCAGGTCGTCTTTATTTTTTCGCCCAATGACCCGTCCCGGTCGTTTCTGGAGGGTTACTACACCAACACTCCCGCCGCGCGCGCCCAATTCCGCAACGGCACCACCAACGGTCTGGCCTATGACCCGGATTACGCCCAGTTCGTTCTCGTGCCGACCAATTTCTTCGGCAATACCGGCCTCTCACCCTTTGCCTACGTTGGCAGCGGCAAAGATTATCCCTATTACGGCGGCCAGATGACCGACCAGAATTCCACCGGCCAAACCATCTATAGCGACACGTTCTATATCTACGACCAGCCCGCGCAATTCCCCAATGGCCTCGTCGGCAACGGTGCCGGCCTCACCAACCTCGTAGCCAATGCGGACCCTGCGCAAATTGCCGCCATTGCCGCCACGAACGAATCCTCCACCGCGCCTTACGTCGTCATCACGAACACTGTCATCAACCACAACATCGACCTGCCGGCCATGTTGAACGCCCTGCCCCATGCCGCCAACCGCATGTATCCCGGCGGCGGCACCATCGAGCTTGGCGAAGGCATCTTCTACACCAGCGGCGCGCTCTATACGAATTACTCCGGCGTGGATTCCATCACCATCAAAGGCAAAGGCGGCGTCCAGACCTGCCTCGTCTTCACTAATAACACGGGTCTCACGTTTCGTGGCAGCGGCAACAACATCGGCCTTCACCTGCAAGGACTCCTCATCGCCTCCACGGTGGATTCCAATTATTTCCTCGTCCATCTCCAGAACAACAATCGCACCATCATCGAAGATTGTTCCTTTGGTTATTGGCCGCACATGACCAACGGCATCGGGCTGGAGCTCGGCGTCATCGGCGGTGCGCAATCGGTGAACGGCCTCGGCGGTGTCTGGTATGATGGCGTTCCCAATCCGCTGGGCGCCGTCTTCATCCTCGCCCGCAATAATTTCAACGCCCTGGCCATCGGCGCCTATCTCAATGCCAATCATCCCCGCATCGAAGACAATTTTTTTGAAGCCGATAACTGCGATGGCAACCCGGAGCAACCTTCCAAGACAAGTAACTGGCCGGCGACCTCCCCGCTCAGCCTCGGCGGCGCTATCTTCCTCGGGCCGAACATCTCCAGCTTTTCCGGCCGCGGCAATCACTGGTTCCGGTGCGTCAATCCCATCGTGGACCTCCGGCGCAACGCCCTCAACGAAGTCATCTTCCGCGACAACGAATTTGAACTCTGCGGGGGCGGCATCCTGATGATCACCAACGGCACCGCTGCCCTCAACCTCGACGGCATCACCTACGCCGAGCCGAACCTGGCGTTATACGAGACCAACATCGTTTCCGGCTACTCCCTGAGCGCCACCAGTTTCGATTCGTTGCCCAATCCCAATTACCGCAGCCGCACGGGCGGCCACTATCGCGGCAATTATGATTTCCAACCGCGCCCGGCATCTGCGCCGTCACGCTGAATCTCCAGAAACGCTGACCACCATCACGTAACACAACACGGTTCTTAATCCCGGCGCAATGCCGGCCACAACTAAAAGCTGCGGGTCCCTATCCTGCAGCGCGCATCCGGTAACCCACATCATTTTTATTTATGCCCGATTCCGATAAAGTCCTCGCCATCCTCATCCAGCTCGGCGTGGTCGGCCAGCAGGACGTCAAAACCGCCACCGACCTGCTCCAGGAAAATGTCACCGCCACCGTCGCTGGCGGCAAAGCCACGGAAGAACTCGGCGCAAAAACCGAAGACGCCACCCAAAGCTTCAAACTCTTCAACACCCACAGTGAAGAATTCAACCAACTGGTCAGCGAGCTCAACCGCGTCACTCCCGGCCTCGGCCTCGCGCTCAAGGCGGCGTTCGACCCGGAGAACATCGGCATCGCCGCCATCATTTCCGCGACCGGAACATTAGTTGGGCAAATAATGAAATTGCGGGAAGCGGCGCAAAAGCCCATCAGGGACAATGCGGGCAACCTGAACGCCGGCGACGGGATTTCAGCGGCAGGTTCCTCCGATATTCCTTCTCCGGGCATGCTGGCAAAAACTGATTCATCCCGGCAGATGACCAGCGCGCCAGCCGCTCAGATGGACCAATCACCAGTCTATGAAGAATTGATGGACCGCACGCAAAAGCACATCTCCGATCTGGCGGGTGGGGATGGATCAAACAGCTTTACCGGCGCGCAGGCAAAGGAACTCGCGAATTCCATCGATGCACTGGCCAGATCCGCCAGTGAAAATGCAGAAAGGAAAGTGCAGGCATTCATCGACCAGGTAAACCAGATGTTGAATGCCCACATATCCACGAATGGCCTGTAGCCAGAAACCAATAACCAGAAACCCGAAATGGTCACGCTCACTTACAATGGAGTTGAAAAGTCCCTGGCTGATTGGGGTTTCAACATCGATGCCTCTCTCACCCTCACCAACCAGGCCAACGACGTTTTTGCCGCCACCATTCCCACGGCCACGTTACTGGATACACCCATCTTTCCGTTCGAGGCACAGGTCGTCGTGCGCAGTTACGATGCGAACAACGTGCCCACCATCGAGTTCACCGGCAAACGCCTCCGCGAACTGGTCGCAGTCTCCGGCGGTAGCGCAGGTGTGACGTATCGCTTCGCGGGTCCCTGGTACGACCTGGATCACACCGTCTATCAGCAAAAGACCGCGGGTTACAACAACGCGACCAAACAGATCGAATACACTTACCAGTCTGAGGCCATACTTTACACGCGGCTCGATGCGAATAACGTCCTGGTCAATTGCACGAACGGCCAGCAGATCGCGGATATCCTCCAATTCGTCATCGATACGTGCGCGGCGCAGAACGTCCCGGCGCCGTTTCAAATCGGCAGCATCGACCCCGCCGTGAACCTGCCCAGCCAGATCTGCAAACCGCAGATGTGCAGTTCCGCCATCGAGATGTGCCTGCAGTTGTCACCGGATTGCACATTCTATTTTGATTACAGCACATCGCCACCGGCCGCAAACGTGCGCGCGCGGTCCAAGGCCACGCCGTTGTCGTTGCCGTTGTTTGACGGGGCAACCCACAAAAGCGTGCGACTTGAGCCGCGTCCGGACATGGTCGCGCAGGCGGTCATCATCAATTATAAACGGCAGAATACAGCCGATGGCCAGTCGTTCATCGTTTACGAGAAAGATAAATTTCCGCCCGATGGTCCGGAGGCCGGCCTGCGCGTCATCGTCGAGACCGTGGACCTGGCTGGGTTCCAATACACGACCGTGCAAGGCTCGTTGGAAGTGGAACCGATTGCAGCCGTCGGCGGCACGAATGATTCCAAACGCAGATGGTGGGCGTCCGTACGCGGTGGCGAACAGCATCTGCTCACCGATTACAAATACCGGTTCCAGGATTCTCACAACCCGCCCAACGCCACGAACATCCCGGATGCCATCATCACGGATGATGCCGGCAACACCACCAACCCCGCCACGGGAAATCCGTGGCTCGTGGATTATCCCAATCGTGTTGTCGACGGCGCGGTGCATCCATGGATGACCATGACCCAGCCGAACCAACCGGCCGTACAGGTCATCGCGCAACGGCTCACCGTCAAGATGTCTGCCGAGGTGGCGCAATACGATACATCCTCTACCGGTCCAAATCCGGAGACGGACATCACGACGGGAAAACTGATCCAACGTTCGCGTGACAAGGATTTTGTCTGTCACATCACCTGCACCAACGGCATCACCGCCGAGTACAATGCATCCGCCACATTTGTAGGTGGCGAAGACACGCCCATCGGTGTCGCTCAATCGGTCTACAATTCTTTGGCGCAGCTCCAATACGAAGGCAACTACCTGCGCGTACAAAATTCCATCTCCGGCGCGCCGGCAATGAGTAATGTCTTGAACCTTTCCAACGGCCGCGCCGAGTGGGCCACTATGGATGCGCAGATCCAATCCATCAAAAAAACCTACGGCATGGGTTATACGGAAGTCAGTGTGGGGCCAGCCCGACACCTGAATGCCGGTGAACTCGCGCGCGTCTTCAACGCCATGCGTTTTCGCCGGGTTTGGTTCAATAAGGCGGTACGGCAGAATGCGACCAGCGGCAGTGGCAACGTGGCCCTCACCAAAAATCTGCCCAAAGGCAACACGACACCCGCCGGCGAAAATCCCGTCGACACCACCCACAGCACCGGCAGCACGCCGGCGGATGCCACGATTGAGTTGCATAGCAGCGTGGTGGCCACGGTTGTGCAGGGCAAGACGGCCGTGGACCCCACGCATCCGCCGCAGAACGTGAAGATGATCGAGCTGGCCACCTGCGATCCCGAGACCGGCGCGAGTTTCAAACGCTGCATCCCAGCCGGAGGAGCGTACACATGAATGACGAATGCAGAATGACGAATGGTGATCCTATGACATCCGACAGGCCATTCGCCATTCGTCATTCGTCATTTTTACCATGAGCGGTGCGATCAAAAATGGCGACGGTCGCGCTCCCTGTTGCGGCTGGTCCGGCTTGCAACACCTCGGCGGCTTGTTCCAACATTCCCGCGATAGCGAGCAAAGCGTCAGCGTTTATCCCAACGTCACCAAAGTTCCCAACTGGCAATACAATTCACCCGGCGCGCCGGGCCCGGATATTGATCCTTACCCGCGTGGCAATTCGCAACTGGGCATCGAGACCGCCGGCACCGCGTGCGAGCAGGATGCCACCTGCGGCGCGCCCGGCACCAACAAGCCTGGTTGCGATGGCCAGACCGTGACGAATGTTTGGGGTGCCGTCATCAAAGTAAGATTCGCCCTCTGCATGAAGTACGGCCACAAGCGCGTGCAGGCCGGCAAACGCTGGCACGGCCGTCTCGGCTTCACCGACATGTGCGGTGATTCCACCAACCCGCCCGCCAGCGGCACACCGGGCAACACGAAATTCCGCACCGTGAGCTGGTCGTGGAGCAAGAAAGTTCCCGATAACGATTCGCGAACGGGTAACTACACTGAGAGCTGGGGCAAGGGCACCATCAGCGTGGATGCCGATACCGGCGTGATCACCGCCTGGGATATCACCGTTGATGCGCGCTACGCGAATTTTGACAGCAGCGGCAACCTTATCAGTTACACCCAGCTCGATCCAGCCACTGCCAGCACCGTGGAGATCTCCGAAATGTGGAATGGTTGCGTGCCTGGCGTTTACACCGATGCGCTCGCTGGTGTCACCGCCGGCACGCCCGGCTTCGTCGCCTCGCGCACGATCAGCAACGACACGCATATCATCCACACCGAACAAGGCGTTTCCGAATTCGGCACGTTCGATGGCTCCATCCTGCTCAGCGATCCTTACACCAGCGCCGATGTGATGACGGAAGTTTACGCGCTGAAAGCGTTGTGGAATCTCGCTGATGATATCACCTATCCCTGGCGCGCAGATGGTTTCACCGTGCGCGCTCCCTACGTGGACCGCAACGAAGGCGCTGGCCAACTGCAACTCATCTTCACGCCCACCGTCGATGATTATCGCGTGCCCACGGCCGGCAGCGGTACCGTGGCTGATCCCTACACCGCGTGGCAACCGATGGCGTGGGTGGATTTTAATTCGTGGGCGTGGGTGTTTCCTGCGGGCCTCGATCAACGTTACGCCGCCGCCACCGCGCTCGTGGCCAAGTACGATGGCAAGATCCGTGGCGCGCCGCTCACATTCCCCATCGCTACCGGCCCGCTCGCCGGCGTCATCTATCCCCAAAAGTTTTGGGACGGCCTGCACGCCAACGACCGTTTGTGCGGCGCGGATGACGGCGCCGATCCACCGTTCTTCTACACCTTCAGCTTTGGGCGTTGGAACGTGGACGATTTGATGCCCGCGACCGCCACGCAATGGACCGTGCTCAGCGATGAATCCAACGATCTCAATCCCAATGCACCCATTAGCCAGGGCCATTGGATCAGCATGCTGCCCGGCGATAACCTCGTGCGCTGCCAGTTCGAGGCCATCATCGAGCAACCCACGCCCTCGCAAAATTATTTCGGCCCGAGTGGACCGTACCGCTTTGGTTTCGACACGGGCACCGTGCGTTGCATCACCGATATCAGCGCAGATATCGTGGAACTGTTCAGCGATGCCACCATCAACACCGGCGATATCTGCCGCGTGGCGCACTCCACCGATGCCACCAATGGCATTTACCCGGTCAGCAAAATAGACAGCACGCATTATCAGCTCGGGACGCTGCTCTACGATTTGACCGGCTACATTGATCCATTGGATGCCGGCGGCAACGTGGCGGCCGGCATGGTCGATGTCACCGCGCAATTTGGCAAAGTGCGCTGGCCCAACGCCTGGCCGATCCAGGGCCGTGCACTCATCACCGCGCCCGCCACCCAAAGCGGGGCGAATGTGTTGCTCACCGTCGAAGCCGTGCCCTACCTGCGCACTGGCGACAAGATCGATGTCCAGGGCATCACCGGCCTCAACGACAACCTCACCGTCACCGTCATCGACCAGACGCATATCAGCGTGCCGGGAACATTCGCCGGCCAATACTTTGACCAGCCCTACATCACCAGCCACGGCGCGCCGGCCTGGACGTGGTTTGATAACCGCGTCAAAGGCGATTACGTGTTGCTGCGCTGGCAATGGGATTATCGCGATTATCTCGTTGACCCATCACTGCGGCCGCACCAGGCCAGTTGGGGTTTTTCCACCAGCATCAAAGTGTTCACCGCTGAAGACCATTGCCTCTGTTGGAAACCGTGCTGCCCCATGGTCATCATGGCTTGCGAACCCGGCGCGCCGCTGCCCACCAATGGCGTGAATCACGCCTTCCCCAATCCCGGCGATGTCGCCCTCGATGCCACCCTTGGATATTTGTGGCAAGGCATTATCCAAACCGGCATGGGTGAACTCCTTTGGCAACCCGATCCCAAGCCCTGCGTGGATAGCGCCGATATCGATGGCCCGCCCACGTGCATCGCCTGGGCGCAAGACATCACCGGCGCGTGTGTCGGCAACAATCCCGGCCTCGGTTGCGAACTCGGCGCGGGCACATTCTATTATCCGATGCAACCCATCGTCGAAGCCCGCAACACGCTGCCTGGTGGCGCGCCTGCGTTACCGCCCGGCATCTTCATCGGCTGGATCGACCAGGCCACCATGAACGCCGGCCCACCCGGCCCCGCCGCGCATGGGGCAGTCGCACTGCCACCATCACCCGGCGGCGGCCAGGATGGATTCTGGGTCACATGGCAGAATCTCGTCGGTTGTGCAACCGGCGGCGGCCAATTTTCCGCTACGTATGCTCAGGAGGTAATTTTCTGATGCGTGGTCACGGCACTTTAGGGGCGCGGACAGCTTTGTCCGCGAATTCATTACCACGTTTTATATGACGAAAAACCTCATCTGGCGGACATGGCTGTCCGCGCTCCATCGCATAAATCGCAACTCGTAATTCGTAAATTCGTAAATGCTCTACCACGGCACATTCATCGGCGGCGTGGCTTACCTTCGCCCGGCTGGACAACCTTTACCACGCTCCCTGCGTCGAGAGACGACCGCTGCCGTTGCCCTGCCACCTTCAACTCCCAACTTGAAACCTGCAACTCAACTGCCCCGCATCATCCATCTCATCGCCCACTTCGCCCACCCCACCGACCGCGGTGCAGGCGACACGGTGAACCGCTGGATGAAGAACCGATTTGCAACCGGCAAACACAGCCGGAAGAACAATCGTTTTCTCTCCCGCCTTGCCACCGGCTGCGCCTGCCAATCACGCGTAGAAGTCTTGAACGGGATTTATCCATTCCTACCTACCGCTGTACCAAGAGCCAAATGATACGAAATGTTTTGCAAGAATATCCTTCTGCGATTTGCCAAAACGCTATGGAAAAGCCAACCGAAAAAAAACCGCAGGCACATTGGGATCTATAGTGATGCCAGCACTTGTGACGCTGCCATCGGTCAAATATACCCAATTAGTACCGATTCCGGTCGATAAATCATTAGTCTGCACCTGAAGCCGCCAGTTCACAATCGGTGGCCAGCTAAGATTCAAAGTATTACCATTCACGCTGGTCAAAATCTCTGGAGGGCCCGGCGCGACAATAAGGATGTTCGGCAGAGCGGATGAAGCGATCATAGATGCAATATTAAAACTCCAATGCGAGGAATCGGTTTGGATAACCAGCAATGCACTATTAGTGCCGGGAGGGACAAACGGGTTGAAAAAATTGAATTCTATCTCGTCGTCTTGATAGCTCGATTCGCCGCTACGAAAGATAGCGAAAGGCTTATCACCGGAGTTGGGGAGATAGCTGACATCTGTGAGACTGCTTCCAAAATCATATACCAACAAGGCCGTGGCCGAACGTATACCATTTGTGCTTACGGTGAATTGGTAGGTAAATGTCAGGCCACCGGGAAAAGGATTGCTTGGATCATTTGTGATGACACTGGAAATCAATGTTCCTAAAAATTCACCTGGGATACCCCATGAAACATTTGTTGAGAATAGAGTCGACCCCCCAGTTGGGTCAGCTTCTCCCACAGCGAAGATGCCATCCCCCGGCAATAAGGGAACCGCGAAAACTGAATCAGCGACACCCATTAACGCCACCGCAACGGTTATGATCCTTAATTTCATGAAATGATCGGCCCCAAGCATATACGTAAATAATTTTACTAATAATAAAAATTAATTTCCAAAAAATTGCAACTCGGATAAGATATTTCAAGGAATTATTTCACCCGCTACCAGTTTTTCCACCAGCCTTGACCCTCCTATGTCGAATGATACGATTTCTTTGGTCGGAGCGGCAAATCCCCCGCCAGTGGGTTGAAAGATGACGGCCACATGAAACAATTAAAATCTTCCCTCAGTGATTTACGACGGCTTTTCACCCGCACCATCACGCTCAGGGATATCGCCGAGCCGCTCGTCTCTTTTGATCATGGACAACCGGTAAAAGATGTCGCCGTCATCATGGAAAAACGGGAGTTTGATGTGGTCGGGATCCGCGAACACGGCATGGTCACCGGATACGTCATCCGTACCGAACTTACGGATGGCCTTATCGGCGCCTCACGGCGAGCTTTCAAAGCTGGTGAAGTTTTATCCGATAGCGAGCCACTGTTGGGAGCGTTTTCCGCTTTGCGCGACCAGCGCCATGTTTTTATCAATGTCCTGGGACATGTCGGCGGCATCGTCACGCGCGGAGACCTGCAAAAAGCTCCCGTCCGGCTTTGGCTGTTCGGCCTGGTCTCGTTGTTGGAAATGCAGATGCTGCGCCTGGTCCGCGAGCGTTACCCGCACGATTCGTGGGGATTCTTGATGACTGGAAACCGCCTGGCCGCCGCCAACGAAATATTCAACAAACGACGTCAACGCAGTGAACAGACCGAGTTATCCGACTGCCTGCAGATCGTGGACAAAGCCAACATCATCTTAAAAGACGACCTTTTATTCAACGCGACCGGCTTCAATTCAAAACGGTCTTCGGAAGACTTTTTCCACCGCCTCGGCGGCCTGCGCGATGACCTGGCGCATGGAGCCGACATCTTGAACGGTCAATGTGGTGAATGGGCAGAACTATCTGCTTTGGTGAGCACGCTTGAATCCTTACTCGAAAAGTTTGAAACCGTAGTGGTCGAGGCCAAGTCATGACCAATTCCGACCAATTCCGACCAATTGTGGGAGGTCCCCACTCCTGTACTGCGGCGTTTATGATAAGCAACATACGGCCAGCGCACCACGCTCGCGGCGGGCAGGACTGCCCGCCCCTACCGGATATCCGACCAGTTCCGACTGTTTTAAGATATTTCAAGAAAAGGGTCCTACCCCTCACTGCACCCTCTGCCCGTTATACGTCCAATTGATGTCGGCGTTACCCGGGTCCACCGCCTTGGTCACGGCGTTCGAGCAGACGTAGGAATATTTGTAATACGCTACATGGCCGTCCGCAAAATTCATGTTCGCTCCTGCATTATGTCGCGACGAAAGCTGGGGCACCCAGCAATGCGACACACCCACTTCATTCGCCGGGTTCGACCCGTAGAACGGCATCTCGCTCGCGTGCGCGCGCAGGTCGGACATGAACACGAAGGCCGAGGGGTTCTTCACCAGCGTTGCGGTGAAGTTGGTACCATAACCGATGCCGGTCAACCCGGTGTTGCCTTTGGGATTCTCGCCATAATTGAACACCACGCGTGTGGGATCAAAATCCGAGGGCTGCAAGGCCGCCGTGGGACACGTGAAGATGGAGCGCGCATTCACAAAGGTATCCGGGCTGCCCGCGTACTGCCACAGCGCCTGCTGGCCCACGTATTGGGGCAACACATTGTACCAGACATTATCTCCCTGGTTGGCGGCATGGAACGCCGCGAGGTCGCTCCAATGCGGCTGGTTCTCACTGTAACCGGTCACGCCCGGCGTACCGTTGGCGATCTTGGGCAACGGCATCACCTGTTCGTTCTCATCCAGGTACACGTTCAACGCCACGCCCCATTGCCGCAGGTTGCCGTTGCAGGAAATCCGTTGCGCCTTCTCTTTCGCGCGCGCCAGCACGGGCAACAGCATCGAGGCCAGTATCGCGATGATGGCGATGACCACCAGCAGCTCTATCAAAGTGAATCCACGTTTCATTTTCATGTGCGCCACTCTACGCGTATAAAAATTTCCGCGCTAACGACTGCTTGCCAAAGATTGTCGGCGGCTTGCACAACTAAACATATCTTGCACAAATAAACGTGTGAACCCGCCGGGAATTGTCCAATTTGTCCGCATGTCCGCCGCGTTGCGAACCGCTGATTTTGCCTTCGACCTGCCGCCGGAGCTCATTGCGCAACATCCAGCCGCGCGCCGCGACCATTCTCGGCTCCTGGTGCTGCATCGCGATTCCGGCGCGGTGGAACATCGCCGGTTCCCGGACCTGTTGAGCTTCCTGAAGCCCGGCGATGTCCTCGTCTTGAATGATTCGCGCGTCATCCCCGCCCGCCTTTACGGCAACAACAGTTCCACCGGCGGCAAATTCGAGATGCTGCTCGTCGAGGAGAACGCCACCAACGACTGGTGGGCGATGATGAAACCCGGCAAACGCGCGCAGGTCGGCACGCAAATAAAACTCCGCAGCGCGCAATCGAACACCGCCCTCGATATCACCGCGACGGTCATCGAGGTGAACGACGAAGGCCATCGCCGTCTGAAATTTTTCGGCGTCAAAAACATCCTCGGTATCCTCAACGACATCGGCGAACTGCCCTTGCCGCCGTATATCGAGCGCAAAGACACGGCATTCACCAGCGAAGATGCCGAGCGTTATCAGACCGTCTATGCTCAACCTTCCGGCTCCGTAGCCGCGCCGACGGCCGGATTGCACTTCACGCCGGAACTGCTGAAACAGATCCGCGCGCTCGGCGTCGAGGTGCATTTCGTCACTCTCCACGTCGGCCTCGGCACGTTCGCGCCCGTGAAAGCCGATACGCTCGATGCGCACACGATGCATGAAGAACGGTTCGTGGTGAGCGAAGCCACTGCGCGCGCCGTGAATGACGCGAAATCCGCCGGTCGCCGCGTCATCGCCGTGGGCACAACCAGCGTGCGCGTGCTGGAAAGTGTCGCCGCGCAAAAGAACGGCATCATCGCCGCCGGCACAGGCCGCACGCACATTTTTATTTTTCCGCCGTACCGATTCAGGATCGTGGACGCACTCCTCACCAATTTTCATCTCCCCTGCTCTACGCTGTTGATGCTCGTCAGCGCCTCCGCCGCGCCCGGCGAAATGTCCGGGCGCGGGAAAGTCCTGCACGCCTATGCTGAAGCCATCGGCGAGCGCTACCGTTTTTTTAGCTATGGCGACGCGATGCTCATTTTGTAAGTTTCGGTTTTCGCGTTCCGAGTTTCGGGTTAATCTTTAAACGGCGATGAGGAAAAACACGCAGCACGCAACACGCAACACGAAGTTACCCTTCGTCTTCTCGAATTTCGCGATGACCGCAGACGGCAAGATCGCGTTTTCCGACCATCACTTCACGCCCTTTGGCGGCCAGCGCGACCATGATCATCTATTTGAGTTACGCGCTACGGCGGACGCGGTGATGAGCAGTGCGCGCACCGTCGAACTAAGCTCCGCCACGCTCGGCACCGGTGGCGAACGCTTTCGAAAACTGCGCCTCAAGCACGGTCTGAAGGAACATCACCTGCGCATCATCGTCAGCGGTTCCGGCTCCATCGATCCCGATGCCGAGATCTTTAAAAGCAAACTTTCGCCCATCATCATTCTCACCACGGTTCGGGCCGGCGAAGAGCGTTTGGAGAAACTTCGTGAGCTTGCCGTGGTGAAGATTTGCGGCAACAGCGAAATCAATTTTGCTGATGCGTTCCGCTGGTTAAAACGCGAATGGGACGTAAAACGACTGCTTTCTGAGGTTGGCGGCGAATTGCACGGCACATTGATGAGCGCCGGTTTGATCGATGAATTACACCTCACCCTCGTCCCTGCCATTTTTGGCGGACGCACTTCACCCACGATTGCGGATGGGCCGGGCATCACGAAAGTCGCTGATGCGCTACATCTGCGGTTGACGGAATTACGGCACTACGGCTCTGAGATTTTCACGGTTTTCAAAACGGATCCCCGCAAATAGAAAAGCGGACGGGAATGACCCCGTCCGCTGATCTAGTCGTTGTGCTTTCGCTACGGGCTGGTCACCCGGTAGAACTGTTGCGGCCTGTTCGTCGCCTGCGGATCAAGGAACTGATAAACGCCGGATAATCCTTCGGTAGGATGACCCAGGTTCTGCCATTGGGCGAACGGCACCATCAGGTTTGTCGTGCTCCAGACCGTGAAGCTCGAACTCGATCCCGGCGTGTCAGTGAAGGTGAAGCTCAAGCCCGCACTGCCAAGACCACCGGTACCCGTGAAGATGGCACCCGTCAGGACCGGCGACGTAACGCTCACCGCCAGTGCATTGGTAGCTGAGAACTTCAGGCTATCGATGGCGAGACCCTGGGCGCCGCCGTTGCTGTTGGTCTGGCCCCAAACCAGCCAGAGCGCGGTATTCGTTGTCCATTGGCCGATCGCGAAGTTGGTGACACCGATGTTGATCTGGTTGCCGGGTTGCGAACCGTCCACGGTCAATTCGCCCGCGGCATTCGTCTGGAAACTCACGTTCAGGGCAGGCACGAAAGTCGCCGCAGGATTCGTCGCTGAGAAGGCATCGTTCGTGTTGGCATCGATGTAGTAACTGAACACGATCGTGTTGGAGACCGGCTGGTTGCGCCAGAGTTCTCCGATGAAGCTCAACGTGATATAGTTCAGGTTCGTCGACGTGTTATTGACGAGTTTGAGGCCGAAGGCCGATGAGCCCGTGGTGCTGGTGGACAACAAACCGAGTGCGCGGTTCGTTTCGCCCAGGTTGAAGTTGACCGCTGACAAAGTCCCGAAGTCAATATTGCCACCGGTGCTCTGGTCACCCTCGGAAGCGCCCAACTTGGAGGCCACCGATCCACTGCCATACCAACCGTCCATCTTACCGGCCAGTCCCAAACCACCCACTCCGCCGGTAGCGACGATCGGATAAGTGTAATCAAACGGATTATCGATCGAGTAAGTCACGGGAGCGCCGGCGCTGCCGACCTGATAGATCTGCACAGGATTGCCGGTATTGGCCGTGTTGTTCGTCACGACGGGCAACGAATCAAAACTCTGGAAGTAGATTTGTGCCGGGTTGGTATAATTGACGAACGAATGCGGCGGCACTGGAATGACGGTCAAACTCACCGGTGCGCTCGTGACCGCTCCGCCCAGGTTCGTGATGACCAGCGTGATGCTGGCGACGGATTTGATCGTCGGGTTGATCGTCAAAGTCACGTCATTCGCGCCATTGACCGGCGCTCCGTTCGTGTACCATTGATAATTCAGCCCGGTGCCAAAACCCAGGCCGCTGAAAACGGCCGGCGAATTCGAGAGCACGGTCGTTGAGCCAGGCTGTGAAGCGATCAGCGGCGGCGCGACGAACAGGGTCAACGTTGCCGCAAAGATATTGCTGGACCCCGCACCGTTGCTGACGAGGCAGAAATAATTCGTGTCATCCACGCCGATCTGCGCATCCGAGATCACCAGCGTCTTGGTGCCCGTTCCAGTGAATTCATTCATATCAGATATCTGATTCGCACCCTGGTACCACTGGTAAGTCAAAGGCGTAGTGCCTCCGGCCTTCGCCGTGATGGAGATGATATCGCCCACCGCATTGGTCAGGTGTTGCAGCGTGCCCTTGTTAAACGGCGCCACGGCTACCGTTGTGACACTCAAATTGCACGCCGGTGTGCTGGTCACAGTGCCATAAAAGTCACTCACGGCACATTGATAGGTGCTGCCGTCATCACCCAACACCGGGGTGAATGACAACGTTGGGCTGGTTTGTCCGCCGAGGACCGTAGTTCCGTTCTTCAACCATTGATAGGTGATGGGGCCTTTGATCAGAGCCGTCGCACTGGCAGTGGCCGTCACGGTAAAACTAGCGGAGCTGCCAACCACCACCGATTGGTCATCAGAAACCGAAGTGACCAGCGGGCGCAGGTCAGGAGTGAAATCCAGCGCACGGAAGGCCACGTTCGTCCCCTTCGCTTGCGCTACCACCGTGAAGTTTGTGATCGTCAATCCAGTGACAGAAGCATTGGTATCCACGATCCGCACCACGCGATTGGAGTTGATGTTGCCGCTATACATCGAGAAATCCGCCGTCGAAGCATAAAGCACCGGGTTGGTCCCGCTGAAATCCGCCACCACGTCCCAGCAACCACCGAAGCTGTTCTTCACATCATTGGTGATGACAAAACCGGTGGAGGTCTGTTCATAGCCCTGCACGTTGTAATTGCACGCCAGTTTCCAGCTCGCGCCGGCTTTCACGTATTTCTGGATGCCCCAGGTGAGGTCGGCTGTGTAAGCAACCGTTTCCGTGGGATTGACGTAAAAACCAACGATGTTCGTGTAAGGACTCACGCACGGAACCACCAGGTGGAAACCGACAAAGCCGGAAGGAAGCGGATCAGGATTGCCGCCAAAATCCACAAAGTTATAGATGCCCGCCGGATAGGAAGCGCTCTTGGAATCCTTTCCGATGATGGATGTATAGACGGTTCCATTGATGATTTTGATGGAGCGGGTGTCGGAAACATTTTGCAAAAATGCCGGCACACCATCGTTTTGCGATGGGCTGTAATACAACGTTCCAACAACGTTACCCGAACCCCAGAACTGGTCCACACCGTCATCGCTCACCACACCGCGCGGATTCGTCTTGCCTGTGGCAAAGCCATACCAGTCGTTGCGCGAAAGGACAATTTTATTTGTTCCAAACGCGTCGACCGTCAAAATGCCGCGGGGAATGGGCAGGTTCGAAGGCGTACCAGGCGAGGCAAGGATGTCGCCGTTATATCCAGTGGTGGTGATCACACTGCGATCCAACGAGCGCGTGCAGCCTTCCGATTCCGAACCGGCATTGCCGTTCATGAACAATGCGTCATGACCAGTGCGAGGAACTGCGACGGAAGCTGTCGGCACGGTCGCATTCGCGATACCAGGATCAAATTCATCGATGTAGATCGGATTCTGTTTGTTATTCCAGTCAGAGGCCTGGTTGGTGCCGCCGGTGTCCGGTAGGCCATCGCCGATACGCAATACGGCGATTCGGCCCGGTGTAAAATAGGTCTGCGCGTGCAACTCCACAGAGAGTACGGCAGCTAAAATAGTCGTTGTGAGGATTTTTTTCATGTGTCTCGCTTGATTTTCGGATTGCCTGCTTGTTTTTTGGTAAAACCGCACGAAAGTTCTCAAGCTCTAGTGACATCCATACGACCGGCGGGTGACAATTATGCAACAATGAGATTAATGTTTGTTCATTTTCTTGTTACATGAATGTAACCAAACAGCAATTGAACTGTGACATCAGTCGGACAATCTTACCGCGGTTTTTAGCAATCGACGGTAAACTTGGGTATTTCACTTTTGGGTCAACTCAATTATTAGAATTTAGCACTATGAGAATTTTGAAATTTAAACGTCCAAGCGGTTTTACGCTCATCGAATTGCTGGTGGTCATCGCCATCATCGCGATTCTTGCGGCGATGATACTGCCTGCGCTCGCCCGCGCCAAGTCCACCGCACAACGGGTCGATTGCATGAACAACATGAGGCAATGGGGCGTGGCCCAGTCCCTTTACGTGGAAGACGGCGATGCCATCTACCCGAACGATAAAATGACCAATGGCACGCCGGGCACCGGTGGCGCATACGATGAGAAAAGACCCAAATTCGTCGAATTGACCCAGGTGGAATTCCAAAACAACATGAATCATACTTCCTACGGGCGCGATGTCTGGTTCAATGTCTTGCCACCACTCATCCAGTACCAGCCGCTTTATTGGTACGGGCTTTCCGCCAACGGCGTCGCTCAATTCAATAACACTAGAACGATTTTCACCTGCGCTACCGCCTTCGCCCGTAGCTACGACCAAAATCTTGCCCAGGGACAAATCCCTTTTAACATCGCCATGAATTCCCACGGCACCGATGGTCTGCCGAGCCGCCTCTTGAAGCAAAACCTGATCCGCAACCCCTCCGCTTTCGTCACGTTCTCCGATACCCGCACCCGCGCGGATGAAAGTCCGTACTACGGTACCGACCCCACCACCCTTTGCACCTGTAATTCCTACACCACCCGGTTTTCCCCCCGGCATAACAGTGGCGGCAATATCGCGTTCTCCGACGCTCATGCGGCTTATTTCAAATACAACTACGTTTGTATCGATGACGGCACCAAACCCGCCGATCCCGGCCGGCCCGATATCAATTGGGCCTGGGACGGCCACCAAATCACTTCGGGAAATTGATTCAAAGAAAAACGCACGGCTGCTTTCATAGGCGTTACTAACAAAGGAAAATGAAAAAAGTATTCAATAAGTTCTTCGCGCGGTTTGCACTGGGCGCGGCGCTCTGTATTTTTGCGGCGGCTCAACTGTCCGCCGCCAACACCAATCTATATTTCGCGTCGAAAAAATTGGATTTTCTGGCGCTGCTCCCGCCACCGCCGGCGCCCGATTCCGTCGAACAAACGGCTGATCTCACGGAAGTGCGGACGGTTCACGGCCAGTGTACCCCGGAGGAAGCCGCACTCGCGGCTTCAGAGACTAAATTCACCATCTTCTCGTTCACGCCAGCCATCGGGCCTTTTTTCCAACCGGGAAAGTTTCCCAAGACTGAAGAACTATTTGCTCGGGTCCAAAAAAACGCATCCGCTGTTGTCGATACCGCCAAGGATTATTGGCTGCGGCCCCGGCCGTTCATGGTGGATACCAACCTCGCCTGGGGCGACCTCGAAAAGAGCTTCAGCTATCCCAGCGGTCATTCCACCCGCGGCACGGTCATCTCCCTGTTGCTCGCGGAACTTTTTCCGGATCAAAGTGATGCCATCCTGGCCGAAGGCCGGATGATCGGCTGGCATCGCGTGGAGATCGCCCGGCATTATCCCACTGATATCTTCGCGGGCCGCGTGCTCGCCCGGGCTATCGTCCGGGAATTGCATAAGAACCCTGAGTTTGAAGAAGATTTCGCCGCCGCAAAAGCAGAGATTGCCGCCGCCCTCGCACCGGTTCCTGCCACGGCGCAAAAGTAAGTTGTTATCGGGCTGTTAACAACTCGTCACGCAATCGTCACCCAACCGACCTTCTCCCGAAACAAATAAGTGGAGAATCTTCACAGCGGAAGTTCCGTTAATCAGAAATCAGAGTGCTGGAGATGTTTTGTAAATCACACAAGCAGAATAACCCTAACTAGTTATAAATGAAAAAAACCACGATTATTGCCGGCCTGCTTTTTGCAGGATTACTTGCTGCCAACCATGTTGGAGCTACAACGATCACCCAATGGAATTTTAATTCCAACCCAGCCGATGGGAGTTCAAGCACGGGAAGTACCAGCCCCAGCGTCGGCACAGGCAGTGTTTCTTTGATCGGAGGCACTACCTCCACTTTCGCCTCAGGCAGTCCTAGCGATCCAGCAGCAACGGATAACACCGGTTATAACCTGACCAGTTGGGCCGCCCAGAGCACTGGCAGTGGCACCGCCGGTCTCCAGGTCAACGCCAGTACGGTAGGCTATTCCAACATCGTGCTTTCGCTCGATTTTCGCCAATCCGGCACCGTCAGTCGTTTCTGGCAGCTCCAGGTCTCTCAGGACGGGTCCACGTTTAACAACGTCTCCGGCGGCACGGCGTCCGTTGGCACTATCGGCAGCGGCAATACCGGAACTTCTTTCTCCAGTGCCGGACTTTACTCCGACAATCCCGGTGGCGGCTCGCAAAATTTCGTTCAAGCCCTCACTTACACGCTAGCAACCGGCAGCGTCTATGAGAATGATGCCACTTCCGCCTTTCGCTGGGTCGCTGTGTTTGATCCGTCCAGCGGAACGAGCTATATCAGCGCCAATGCCGGCACGACGAGTGCTTATTCAACCTCCGGCACTGGCCGGTTCGATATGGTGGGCGTTAGCGGCACAGTAGAAGTCGTGCCGGAACCTTCCAGCCTGGCACTGGCTGCGGTTGGACTGGGTGCCCTGTTGAAGTTCCGCGCGCGCAAAAAGTAAATTATCAATCTGGTTCAGATTGCGACACGGGCGCTGAGCTATTCAGCGCCCGTTCTATTAAAACCTTCTCCTGCGACGTGTAATTCAACTTCAACGCTTCAGCGCGCGCCTGGTCGGTCATCTTTTTCCACGACTTTTGCAGCGCATTGATGACTTTGTCCTCGGTCGATTTAGCCGCGAGCGCGGTCAATTGCCGTTCTAGAAAAACCAGGCACAAGGCATCCTCCAATACCCGACAATCCGGGTCAGCGGGAAAATGTCGCTTCAGGTTCAGCATCTGCACCTTTGCGATCACATCCGCCGGATAACCGACCTCACGCAATACTTCACCGGCTTTCTCGGCATGAAATACTTTCAGGTCCGCCCGCCATTTCAAGTAGCCCGGACGTGTCATCGGGTAAGAGCCGCGCGCAATCGTCCACCGGCACAAATGCTGGCAACGCGCCGCCAATCGCAATTCCTCCGAAGCATCCGGCTTGAGCTTCAGCACCCAATCGGTCAGCCACTGCGCGTAGACCAGTTCCCGCTGTCGCGGCACGCCGTTCACGATTTCCGTATTCGGGTCCCGCGAATTTTCCGCGTCAAAACGGCGGAGGGCCGCTTCAAATCGCGCCGGGTCGGCTGGTCTAAATTCAGTACTCATGGATCCTCGTGATGATTCCGTCCGCGTTCATGCGTGCGACGAGGTTCCTGGCGTTCAGACGCAAACAAAACGCCACGTCTTCGCGCAACTCCGGCATCGCCAGTAATCGCCGCGCATTTTTGGAATAGATTTGTGTCGCCTTCGCCAAATCATTCTTGGCAGACAGAAAGATTTGATGCGCGATCTGCGCGGAATCTGCCACCGCTCGCGCGTCAAAAAGCGGCCACACCAGCTCGCACAATGCCCCAGCGCACAGCGTATCCTCATACGCCGCCTCATCATGCGTCCCGGCGCAGATCAAAAGCAATTCCGTGTATTGACCGCTTTGGAAAGCCGCAGAAACCGCCTTCGCCGTCGCGCCCAGATTGAGGAACGACCCCGCCAGCACCATTTTCGCCCGTGCACACGAACGCAATGCACGCGTGCCGTTCGTAGTGGTACTGACTATCGTCCGCCCGTGGACTTTTTCCGCGGCGTATTCACGCGGAGAATTGCCGAAGTCAAAATCCACACCACCAGTTTGCGCCGCCCGAATCTTCACCCCGTCCCGCTCACCGCCCCACAGCACGTCCGGCTGCTTCTTGCGGATGACCAGCGCTTCAGGAATTTCGCTCACCGGGATGATGGCCTGCGCACCGTTCGCCAGCGCGGTTACCATGCTGCTCGTCGCCCGCAACACGTCAAACACCACACAAAGGGAATGACCCAGGTCGCGGTCTTGCAGCGAGGCGAATTCCGCCGGGGAGAAAAGCACTTCCAACTTTTTCATGTCTTGCCGGCAGCATATTTCTTTTTCACGCGCATGTAATGAAAAAGATATTGCTGTGCATAGCCCGCGTTCGGCCCGAAATACGTCTGGGAGAAATGATGCAGCCGCTTCAACTTCGGCCGGCGGCGCGGAAAATAAAGATCCTTCAACGCCCGCATCACCCACACATCCACCGGGAACGCCGATTGGAAGCCGTAGGCGAACAACAGCACGCAATCTGCAATCTTGCGCCCCACTCCAGGCAATTGCATCAATGCCGCGCGCGCTTCCGTCACCGACATTTTTGCGACGTTCGCCAGATCCAATTGCCCGCCATCTATCATCCGTGCCGATGCCAGCAGGTACGGCGCTCGAAATCCCATCTTGCACGCGCGCAGGTCGGCTTCGCTCAAACCCGCGATCCTTTGTACCGTTGGAAAGGCGTTCATCGACGGAAAGTCCGGCGCAACTTCTACCGTTTCACCGTATCGCTCGCATAGCAGCAAGACGATCTGCTGTATCTGCACAATCTGCTTCGTGGACGAGAGGATGAACGAAGCGAGGCATTCCCACGGGTCCTGCCGCAAGAGCCGCAATCCACGGCATGCGGCCACGGCGTTCCGCATTGGCTCATCGTCCGGAAACGACGTCAGCACGCCGCCCAGGTCCAATTCCACCTGGAGATATTCCGACAGCCAGTTCCAGTCGTTTTGCGGGAGAACCGTTTTTGCGATGATAGAGTCATCCGCTGCGCGCAATGCGACCCAGCGCCCGGCGACCACGCCGGCCCATTCACCGTTGTGAAACCGCCAGCGGAATGCCTGGCCGGAAGCGAGCGTCGCATCGAGGTCGTAGCTCCTGACCGGAAAATTTCTGCCACAGTTCAAGCCGTTTTCAGGATGACCAATGAAGGTAGATGTTCCTTTTGCCACTGCGGAAAACCGATCTTTCCGATCCATTGCCAGAGTTTGTTAAAAGTCCATACGCCCGCAGTCGCATAACCACCGCCCAGGATGAGGCCCACCAACACGTCGCTCGGATAATGGACGCCGTTATAGATGCGTGAGAACGAGACCAGCAATGCCATCGGCAGCATGAACCGCCAACTACGCCGGAAATAGATATAGAGGATCATCGTGCCCGCGCCCCAATTGGCTGCGTGCGATGAAGGCATGCTGTTTTCAGCGGTCGCCCGGGCACGCTTATGCACGTCCGGCAACGCCGCATAGGGACGCAACCGCGCCACTTTGTGTTTGATGGTGTTGCAGATCAAAGAGTCACCCGGCCAGACGATCAGTGCGAGCATCACCACGCATAACACTCCACGCAGGCGATATCGCCACATCAACCAGGCGCCGGCGACCAGCAAAAGCGGGATGAAGAACAGGTTCCCGCTGACGAAAGGCATCACGACGTTGAAGACGCGATTGCTCAGCGTTTCGTTGACGAAACGAAACAGGCTCACGTCGAGATTTTGCAGCCATTCCATCAGGGACAATCTAAGGAAACCGCGTGATAAGTGAACCGATTTCTTGCGCCGCCGGATGACAAACCTGTAACGGCATCAGTAAGCCACGAGCGAACGCACCCGCATGCCTTTGAGCTTGTCGCGGCCGTTGAGAAATTTGAGCTCGATGAGAAACGAGGCCTCTAAAATTTTCCCACCCAAGCGGTTCACCAGCGCAGCCGCAGCCGCAGCCGTTCCGCCGGTCGCCAGCAAGTCATCGATAAGCAACACACGCGATCCCGGCTTCAGCGCGTCCACATGGATAGCAATGGTCGCGGTGCCGTACTCCAAATCGTAATCCTGTTCGTGCGTCTGGTATGGCAGCTTGCCCTTTTTTCGCACGGGCACAAAACCAGCCTCCAGTTTAACCGCCGCGGCGGATGCAAAAATGAATCCGCGCGCATCGATGCCTACCACTGCATCCACGTCGCCCGGCTTGAAGCCGTCTATCAACAGATCGATGCAGCCGGAAAACAAATGCGGGTCGGCGAGGACCGGGGTGATATCTTTGAATTGGATGCCCGGTTTCGGAAAATCGGGGATGTTGCGGATGGCGCGCTCGATATCGGCGGGCGTCGGGTGATTTTTGGTCATGAATTCTGAGTTAAAAGGCTACTTCTTGGCGGCTTCGATCTTCTCGATCATCTTCCGCAACCGGCGCAGGGCGATGTTCTGGATCTGTCGGACGCGTTCGCGCGTGACGCCAAATTTCTTACCCACTTCCTCCAGAGTTTTTTCCGCCCCGCCATCCAGCCCGAAACGCGCCCGCAAAATCGTCGCCGCGCGCGGGTCGAGTTCCTTCACCATGTCCTGCAACATGCCGGTGACGGTTTTCTCCTCAAGCTGGTCGTAAGGTGAGGCAGCATTTTCATCCTGCACCACTTCGGCGAAATTATTGGATTCCTCGTCGCCGATAGGCGCATCCAACGAGGCTGGTCGCACTGCCGCCATTCGCATCTGCGAAACGCGCGAGGCGGAGATGCCCAACTGCTCGCCCACCTCTTCATCGGTTGGCTCACGGCCCAATTCCTCCTGCAACCGCATCGTGATGCGGCGCATCCGTGAAATCTTGTCCACCAGATGCACCGGCAATCGGATGGTCTTGGACTGGTTCGCGAGGGCGCGCTTGATGGATTGCTTGATCCACCACGAGCCGTAAGTTGAAAGTTTGCCGCCTTTTTTCGGATCGAAGCGTTCCACAGCCTTCATGAGGCCGATGTTGCCTTCGCTGATGAGGTCCAGCAGCGGCAGGCCGATGCCTTCGTAATCCCGCGCGATCTTGACGACCAATCGCAGGTTGGCCTTGATCATCTGTTCGCGCGCTTTTTTATCACCCTTCTTGATGCGCGCAGCCAACTCGATCTCTTCTTCCGGTGTGAGCAATTTCACCTGGCCGATTTCGCGCAGGTAAAGCTTGATGGCTGTGTCGCCATCATAACTGCCGCGCTCACGCTCACTGGGTGGCGCGGCGGTTTCCACGACCGGTGCCGGCGTCTCCACCACGGGATCGATCGCTTCGGAAGGTTTGCCGTTGGTGATGTCCCCGACGGCAGCCGGAACCACCACGATTTTGGTACGGGATGGGATGGCCTTCGACCGTGGACCGGTTTTCTTTTCCCCGACGCGTTTGCGCTCCTTTTTCAATTTTTTTGTTTTAGCCGCCATGAACCGGTGCAAATTACGGGCGAAATTTCCCTCCGCAAGAAAATTAGCTCATCAATTTATTTCCACCGGCCTCATCGGCGACTGTTCCGCGCAATGGTGAGGTAATAAAGCAGTGTCAATATGGAGCTGACCAGCGCTGCCACATAGGTCAACGCCGCTGCGTCTAACACCTTCGCCACTCCTGCGCGTTCATTCTCATATACGAGGCCCAACCTGAACAATTGTTCCTTCGCCCGGCGGCTGGCGTCAAATTCCACCGGCAGCGTCACCAGTTGGAAGAGCGTGATGACCGAGAACACACCGATGATGAGATAGATCATCGTCGGGAAATAAAGATGAAAAAACATGCCTGCGAGGAAGATACCGATGTATCCGTAGTGGGCAAACTGTGTCGCCGGAACCAGGGCCATGCGGAGCTTAAACATGCCATAAGCGGCCTGATGTTGGAGCGCGTGACCCGCCTCGTGGGCCGCAACTCCTACCGCCGCTACCGATTGCCCGTGAAAATTGTCAGACGACAAAAACAATGCGCGTTTGATCGGGTCATAATGGTCTGTCAGTTTTCCCGGCACTTCCATCACCGGCATATCAGTCAAGCCCGAGGCGTCCAGCACGGCCCGGGCAGCTTGCGCGCCGGTCATGTGCGATTCCACCGGCACTTTGCTGTATTTATTAAATGCGTACCATAGTTTGATCTGCGCCCAGACGCCCAACAGCAGCCCGGGTATGACAAACATCAAATATGTGTAATCAGTATGATAATATCCGTACATAGTTTCTTTCTCCCATTTGACAGCGCCCCGCTGTTTTTGCTCATTCAAGCTCGCACCATGCCAAGCTCATTTTCAAGTATTTACACCAAAAACTCCATGCAGAAAGTCATATTTTGCGACGGTGTGACACGATTGTGACATACCCCTGGCACATCAGATTTCCAGTACTTTTTCGAAGCGGGTCAGGTTCCGGGCTCCGTTCGTGGTCACTAGGGCCACGTCTTCCAGCCGAACCCCGCCGATACCGGGATAATAAAGCCCCGGTTCCACCGTCACCACCTGCCCGGCCTTGAGCTTGCCGGCGGAAGTCAAACCCACGCGCGGCGCCTCATGTATCTCCAGCCCCAACCCGTGGCCTGTGCCGTGAAAGAAACCCTCCATGCGCCCGTTGCGCTTGCCGGTCTTGTAACCCTGCTGCACGAAAAAGTCCTGCACTGCTTTATGGACATCGCTCGTTTTGGTACCAGCCCGCATTTTCCGGAAAGCGATCTGCTGGCCGGCAAAAACTGTGTTGTAAAGTTTGCGCACCGCTTCGGTCGCGCGCCCGCGTACCACTGTGCGCGTGATATCGCCGAAGTAGCCGGTCTTTTGTGAGCGGGGAAAAATATCCAGGATGATGGTCTCGTTCGCGCGCAACGGCCCATAACCGCGCTCATGCGGGTCGCAGCCCTGCTTGCCGCCTGCCACGATGGTGTTCGCCGCCAGGCCGCTCGCCTGCAATACCGCGCAATCGATCACTGCGCGCAACCGTTCAGAGGTCAGCGGGGCATTGCGATAGATCAATTGGCCGTTCTTGCCGGTCTTCGACAGGCGCAATGCCTGGATGCCTTCCGCCATGCCCACTTCCGCCATCATCAAGGCTGCGGAAATCTTTTTGACCTCCTCGGCGTTCTTGAATTCGCGTTCCGGGAAGACTCCCGCGCGCGACGGTTTCACGCGCACGCCCAGCTTGCGAAGCTCCTTCGCCAGTCCCAGTGGAAAATCGTAAGGCACGACGAGGCGCTTGGTCTTGCGCTCGCGCAGGATGAGTTGCAGCACTTGCGCGAAACCCGCCTTGCGCCCGTCCTCGCGCAATTGCCTTTGGTATTGGGTGAGGGCCAGCGCGTGGCAATGCGGCGCCTGTTTGCGCACCCGGTCGATCTCCAGGTCGCTGAGCACGATGTAACAGCGACCGCGCAATCGCAGGTAGATGAACGGGTCGGGCACAAATGCGCCCACCGCATAAAGCATGTTGGCGTCGCGCTCGCTGTCCGCGACCATCAAAAGATTGTCGTTCATTGCGTCCCCGTGGCGCTGATAACACTCCTGATTAATTCCGCCGTCAAGTCCCGAACAGCCGGTCACCGGCATCTCCCAGTCCGGGAACGATATAACCTTTTTCGTTCAACTTGCGGTCCACCGCTGCCGTGAAGATAGGCAGCCTTGGATACGAAGCGTTCACCCGGCGTATGCCTTCCGGCGCGGCCACCAGGTTCACCATCCGCACGTGTTTGGCGCCCAATTCGTAAAGCAGATCCAGCGCAGCCACCGAGCTGCCGCCCGTCGCCAGCATCGGGTCGATGAGGAGGACTTCGAACTGGCCCAGGTTCTTTGGCAGGCTCTTGTGATAGAACATCGCGCGCAATGTCGTTTCCTCGCGTTTCAGCCCGATAAATCCAACACGCGCCGCCGGCAATAGTTGCAAAATGGAATCCAGCATCCCCAATCCCGCGCGCAATACCGGCACCAGCACCACTTCGCGCTGCAATTGCAAACCCGGGCAGATCGCCAGCGGGGTTTCTACCGAGACCCGCCGCGTTGCGTATGATCGCGTCGCCTCGTAGAGCATCAGCGATGCTATCTCGCCGAGCAAACGGCGGAATTCCTGTGGACGCGTCCGCTTATCGCGCAGGCGCGTGAGGTTATGTTGCACCAACGGGTGATTGATGACGGTTACGTTTTTCACTTAGTGCACTACGGTTGATGATAGAAAATAAAGTTGTCCCGCTTCCAGCTTGGGCCCTTCCATGCCGAGATCCAGCTTGATGGAGGGAACCTGCGTCTTGCCGAACAGCCCGAGCATATCCGAGAGGTCGCGGCGTGCGCGGTATTCCACGACGTTTGCTTCGGCGATGCCCGCGATGGTCTTAGCCCGCTCCACCGCATCATCGAAATCACCCAATTCATCCACGAAGCCCAGGTCCAATGCCTGTTTGCCGGACAACACGCGGCCATCCGCGTAATCCTGCCAGTTCGGGCTCAGCGAATGGCCTTTGCGGCCCGCCGCCACCACGGATTTGAATTTGCCGTACACTTCGTTGATGAGGTTCTGCACCATGTCGCGCTCTTCCTGTGTGATTTCAGTCGGCTCACGCGACCCACTCAACATGTCCTTGAACTTGCCGCTCTTGAATACCACCGGTTGCAAGCCAACCTTGTCCATCAGCCCGCGATAATTGTACGACTCCATGATCACGCCGATGCTGCCGGTGATGGTCATCTCATTCGCCACGATCCATTTGCACGGGGCCGAAACATAATAACCACCGCTCGCGGCGAGACTGCCCATCGAGACGATGATGGGTTTTCCCTTGTGGGCGGGCATTCCGCCTTCTGCCGGTTCGTCCAATTGAAAATCCGCTAACAGTTTGCTGATCTCGTCGGACGGCAACACTTCGCCGCCGGGAGAATTCACTTTAAGGATGACTGCCTTCACCTTCGCGTCATTCGCCGCCTCTTTCAATTGGGCGCGGATCAATTCCACCAGGTTGTAATCCCCGTCGATGCTCGCGCTCGTGATGATGCCCTCCACGGGAATCACCGCGATCTTGTTATGCGCATCATTGTCCTGCAGCACTACTTCGTCCAGGCGAGGACCAGCGGATGACGAATAACCATGCAACTTCATCGGGATGAGGCCGTGAACGAACTGCGTGAGATTGAAGAGGGCGCTGAAAATCAACAGCACCAGCACCACCAGCGCGAAAATCATCCATCCGCGTCCCTTGCGCGGCGCGGGCGGCGGCGTAGGCGGCAGAATCACTGGCGGTGGGGTCAACAACGGCGGCAGCGGCGGCGTAGGCGGTGTAGCAAACGGTGGAGGCTCGGCACTTTCCATGTCGCGACACTAGCGCAAACCCGCAAGGGCGGCAAGCGGTTTGCAGGCGGGTAAACAAGTGCCCTCATGTGACTTTGCGGCTCTTATCATCCCTTCGGCATTAGCTCTGTAAATGCTCGTCCCGCGCGCCGCGTAAAAAAATCAATTCGATTAGCCTTGATTGGCCCTTATCCGGTCGGACTTCAAAAATTTCAGCGGCAGCCAGCCGCCTATTGGATTGGCAGTCGTCCCGCCTTGCGGGATCAGCCGGCGCTGACTGCACCCATTTAACCAGTTACTTATTTAACTGATCCTTATTTCAAAGAGCAGCGACTATCTTACCACACCCTACCCATTTTTGTCACCGCGATGGTCACGCAAAACGCATTTTTCCAAAAATATTTTTCATTCTCCCAACCACCTGATTCCCAATGCCATGCCAGATATTTTTCCGCAAAAAACATCAAAACCCGCTGCACAGCTTGTGCAGGCCCAAATCAAAGCACTCTCGACACCCTACTTCGAAAGCGTTATCCCATTATCCATGCTCCGGCTATACAACATGGGCGTTGTACTTAGACATTAAGAATTCCAGTGAAGCCGCGCACACTTATCATTCTGTGGTTGCTATTGGTGGGACTTTTTGCGGCTTACGGATTCTTCGGACCGGGACACAAAGACCAGCTCTACGGTGAGCCGTTTGATTACAGGGTGGCGTTTGAATCGACCTTTGTTTTCGCTGGCATAGGTTTCACATTGGCCACCTGCCTGGCTGCCTGCCTCTATGCCTTCATGAAGGTGCGCGCAAAATTGATTACAGGATTCAGTGCTATACTGCTTGTCATGTTTTGCTCCACTCTTGCAGCATCTATTCCACCGTTACTCATGAGGTGTTCTGGCCATTATCAAGGTGAGGAAACGGTGGGGATTATTATCGTGGCTGGCTATACCTTTGGTATTGGCTTGGTCGGCTTCACGCTTTTTAACACCGCTATATTGATATTGTATTTTCGCAGACGTGATGCCTGACCTTTCGCCGAAGAATTTTGCATTGCCTCATCGGCATATTTTCTCAAATTTAGCGCCGACCTGCCATGAAACCCAAGAAGCCCATTGAATCGCTCATCGTCACTCTGCGCGGGCAGAAGATAATCCTCGATGCCGACCTGGCGGAGCTCTATGACGTGCCAACTAAGCGGTTAAACGAACAGGTGAAGCGCAATGCCGACCGTTTTCCGGAAGATTTCATGTTCCAACTGACCGCGCAGGAATTGAACAACTTAAAGTCGCAATTGGCGACTTCAAGTTTGGAAACCTTACAAAATGAAGGCGTTACGCCGAACTGGTCACAAATTGTGACCACATCCAAAACAGGCTCTACCATGCGGTCGCAAATTGCGACCGCATCCAAGCGGAACATCCGCCATCTGCCCTTTGCCTTCACCGAGCACGGCGCCATCATGGCCGCCACCATCTTGAACAGCCCCGAGGCCGTGGCCATGAGTGTTTTTGTGGTGCGCGCTTTTATGCAGATGCGCGAGCAACTCGCGGCCAACGCCGCCATCCTTAAGCGCCTGGCGGAAATCGATAAAACCCTGCTGGAACACGACTCTGCCCTGCGCACCATCTGGGCCAGGCTACAACCCCTGCTTGCTCCAGCCCCTGAACCACCCAACCGCCATATTAAAGGCTTCAACCCCAAGGACGAATAACGCTCCGCCATACTCTTATGAACTTCATCGAAAATCTGGACCTTCACGATAGTCTGCGTGCTCATTTCCAAACGGTCGATGTGCAACACTTGAATGCCGTCCTCCTGGAAAGCGGCGTTACCGACCTGGCAGTGAGAAAAAAAATATTAGGAAATTACTTTTTTACCGCCGGTGAGTTCTTCGATGCCGGGTGGTTTGAAGCACACGGTAAAAAGTATTCGGCTATTGTTTGCTTTCGCGAGCTGGACAACCGTTTGAAAAGAAGCCAGTCGATGATTTGTCCAGACCCGGAATGGGGCACTATTTTTCACGAGATGGCAAGTGGAACTGCTGAGGTGATCGCGGAAGATCCAGAGAACGAGAATGTGAAGGTAAAGGTTGGCGAGGTTAGCAGGTAGCATCAACTCGAAACTAAAAACCCGGAACCCGAAACTTTTCACGCCACCGTGATTCTTAACTCCGTGCCCTGTCCAACCTCAAGTGAACCGCCATTCCAAACCCGCACACGCCTTCACGCTGGTTGAGCTTTTGGTGGTCATCGCCGTCATCACCATCCTCGCTGCCCTGCTGGTTCCCACACTTAGCTCCGCCAAAAACCGGGCTCAACGGACCGCCTGCCTGAATAATCTCCAACAGATCAATTCCGGCGTCCGCCTGTATTCCGATGAATCAAACGACGCCGCGCCCGCGTTGGGCCCGGAGGCCGCCTCCACCAACATCATGAATCTCTATTCAGGCTACCGGCAGCTCATCAAAAATTACGTTGGCGGAATCCGCGGTTCATCAATGCTTCATACCACGTTCACGTGTCCGGCGGATGTTTTTTACCCCGATGTTTTTACCGGCGGCCCGTGGCAACGCGTGCCCAAGAGTCTTTCCGATCAGCCATACCTGGATTTCACCAGCTACGGCTTTAATGGTGGCAATAATGTCACCTATGCGGCCGGCACGAACAGTTACACCCGCCTCGGCCTCAATGGCGCCAGGCTGAGTTCCGTGAAACATCCCGCGCGGACGTTATTGATTGTTGAAGGTTCAGCTCCTGCTCCGTGGTCGTGGCATGAACCGATGGGCGACCTGCTCTATAACGACGCCAAAAATCTCGTCAGTTTTGTGGATGGTCATGTCACCTACCTGAAGATGTTTTGGGATCAACCACGAGGGCACGCCTGCTTTTACAACCCGCCCACGGGTTACGCTTACCAATGGAGCCCGGATTAAGATTTAGATTGGCCTAAGATTTTTGGAAACCAATTTGGGCCACGTCGGTCTTGCAACACCCACTGAGACGGCGAACGATTCACCTTCTCCCCGGGGGAGACTGGAGCCATTTGGGAAATGGCGAAAGGAATTTGTCACGCGCGGGACAAAGGCCTTCAGGCCGAACGAGCGGGAGCGAGTGAGTCCACCCGGGATGAGGGCGAGCGTAAATTCTAACACGTCACCGGCATCCCAGCTTGCGATCAGTTCCACGGAGGGCGAATGCGGCTTCAACCCGAAACTAAAAACCCGAAACCAGAAACTCTTCACGCTCGCGTGAACTCATCCAACCGGTCAAAAATTTCCGCATCCACGTCCAGGTTGAATTTCCGCGCAAAGTGCGCCGGTGACGCCATCAGCTTCGGCAGGTCTGCCATCTTCAGAATTTTTGGATGCGCTCCCCCTTCCGACCAATCCGTGTAGCGCCAGTTGTTATTATTGATCTTAAGCTGCTTCGCATTCTGGACGATGGTGTGGAAATACGATTCATCCGGGAACATCGTCCACCGGTAATACCTTGCCAGGCGCGGTTTGGTTCGGTGATATTTCAGGATGTACTTCACCAGCTGGTGGTTCCCTGTGAACCATTGGCTTCCCGCGTAACATTCCAGATCGGAGGAGAAAGGCAAAAGGCGCTTGAACGGGCCGCGATAGGGCCGCGTGAAGATGGGCCATTGGCGTTTCATCCAGCGGAACAGCGGCGCCGGGGGAAAATTGAAACACAGGTGCCGCCGGTAAAAGGTCTTCAAATGTTTGGATCCCTGCCGGTCCTCCCGCACCAGGTTGATATCAAAATGCCCATCAAAGCTACCTGCCTGCAGGTCGGCCAATATCTGCCGCGCCGGTTTGATGGGATAATCCTGCCCGCTCAGCAGCACAAACCGTTCGGGCGCATCCGGCAGCGAATACATCTGCGCCATGGCCCGCAATTCCGCGTTCACGATAGAAAACTCCGTCCAGTTTGTTTTCACGCTCGGGCGCACGAAAGTGATATTGGGAGAAAATTTGGATTCCGGGAGCGCGCACTTGGAAAAATCGTGATGCCACACAATCGGCGGAAAATCGAACATCACATTCAGCCGGTCCGCCAACCGCAGCGATTGCCGATGCCCGTTGTGCGTGAGTAAAATGAATCCCAGCGGAGCGCTCATTACCAGATGCCCATCGTGTTTCCAGACCGCGCCCTCATCATTACCCTTTCAACCATAAAACCCTCATATCTAACGTTGATAAAACTTCTGCAATCGCCTTTAGCGAACAGAATAGTATGTATGACCGTAACACATCGCCCGGTCTCAAAGGATTACAATATGTTCATGAAGGCCTGCCTCTTGGGGCAGGCAGGATCCTGAAGCGGCTCACGCCGTCACTTCATCCAATCGATCGAGGATTTTTGCATCGGCTTGCAGGCTGAATTTCCGGGCGAAATGCGCCGGTGAAGCCATCAGCTTCGGCAAATCTTCCAGGCCCAATATTTTGGGATGCGACGTGCCTGAGGACCAATCCACGTAGCGCCAATTATTCCTGTTGGTTTTGAGCCGGGGCTCATTGACTACGATGGTTTGCAGGTAGACTTCGTCTGGAAACAATCTCCACCGGTAATAACGGGCCAGTTTTCGCCGGGTGCGGTGAAATTCCAGGATGTGCTCGACCGTCCGACGGTTGGCCACGAACCATTGGCTGCCGGCGTAACACTCAAACTCTCGCGAAAATGGCACGAGGCCGCGGAACGGGCCGCGATACTTCACGATGAACATTGGCCAGTTCCGGTCCAGCCAGCGAAACAGCGGCAGCGGCGGAAAGTTGTAACACAGATGCCGCTCGTAAAGCATACGCAGTTCCTTCGTGGCCTGCTGGTCCTCGCGCACGAGGTCATAATGCATGTGCGCGTCAAAACCCCCCGCTTGCAGGTCGGCCAATATCTGCTTGGCCGGTTTGATGGGATAATCCTGCCCGCTCAACAGGACGAACCGCTCGGGCGCACCCGGCTGCGAAAACATCTGTTCCATCGCCCGCAGTTCCGCTTCCACGAGGGAATATTCCGCCCGCTCTGCGCGCACCGGCCGGCGCACGAACGTGATGTTAGGGGAAAATTTGGCCTCTGGCGGTTTGCCTTTGGAAAAATCGTGATGCCAGGTGATCGGCGGGAAATCGAACATCGCGTTCAGCCGGTTCACGAGGCGGACCGACTGTGGGCTGTCGCTATGGGTCAATAATATGAAACCCAAAGGCGCGCTCATTGCTGGATCTCCAATATGTCCCCCGGTTCCAGGTCGAAATCCTTGCCGTCCAGCAACTCATCGGCCTCGATGCGGAATTGCTGGTGGCCGCGCAGCACGCGAAATCCGCGCGGGTCGTTGACCCCCTGGTAATCCGCCTGGAGAAATGCCGTGGCCACCGTGAGGTCACGCGTCCAGGTCAATACCCGGTTCTTCACATCGCCCACCACCGTGACGCTCGCCCCCTGCGACTGGAGCGCCTGCACCATTCCCGCGTTTTGTCCCTGGAGATAGGCCGCGTTGCGCTGCCGTTTAGCGGCGGATTTTGACTCACAGCCGGAAAGCAAAACGGTGAAGAACAGGCAGGAAAGGATCACTAAATATAGGGACGGGCGCTTCCCTCTCACCCTAACCCTCTCCCCCAGGGAGAGGGAACAGCATTCGACTGTTTCTAAAATTACCTGGGACCCTTCGGCAAAGGCCATAGCAGGTCTTCGCATATGTCGGCGAATAATTCTCCCTCTCCCCGGGGGAGAGGGCTGGGGTGAGGGGGAAGTACGCTCCGAAACCTTAAAATCCCCAGAGGTCAAAATGCCATCAAAGTTTTGCTTAAAACTATCTGGCGTTGACTCGTTCATGATTATTTTTTGCTCACACCCGCCCGCCATTCCGTCACCACGGCCCGCATCTGTTCCGCCGCGTTCAACTTCGGCTTCACAAATTTAGGGGTATACCATGGAAACGTCCCGATGAGGTCATTGATCACCAGGATCTGTCCGTCACAATCCGGCCCCGAACCGATGCCAATGGTCGGGATGGGAATGCTTTGCGAAATTTCCTTTGCCACCGGCGGCGTCACAATCTCCAGGACCAGGGCAAAAGCTCCTGCGTCGGCCAGTGCCCGCGCATCAGCCAGCAACCCCTCGCGCTCACTTTCCGTGCGACCCTTGATCTTATATCCACCTTCTTCCCGCACGTGCTGCGGCAACATACCGAGATGCCCGCAGAACGGGATGCCCGCCGCGATGATCGCACTCACCTGCGGCAAAATGGACCGGCCACCCTCCGCTTTCACCGCCTCCGCGCCCGCCGCCACCAATCGCCGGGCATTCGTCACGGCGGTCTCTACTGTGTCATAACTGTGGATCGGCAGGTCGGCCGCCAGCAACGCCTTTGGCTTCGCCCGGCCTGCGGCCGCGGTGTGATGTTCCATGTCCGCCATCGTCACCAGCGTCGTGTCCGGATAACCCAGCACGACCATGCCCAGCGAATCGCCCACCAAAATGAACGGGATGCCCGCGTCATCGAGCAACTTGGTCATGGGAAAATCATACGCCGTCAGCGCCGCGACCCGTTCTCCGCGCGCTTTCATGCCCCGGATTGCCTCTGCCGTCATTTTATTTTGCGCCATTGAAACCTTTGTAGCACCGGCCTTCCTGCCGGATTTCCTTCCCGAAATATATCAATCACCCGAAAGACTGAAAACACCCGATTGGCTGCCTCGCCCGTTTGTGGAAATGAGGCTACTCCAAACCTCATAGGAAGTCACGGCGACATCCCTTGCCGTCCCCTCGCCCCGCCCAAACGGGGGGAGGGAAAGGGTGAGGGGTTCAACTGCTCGTGTCTTTCCGTTCTTTTGAGGCTGATTTTTTCCTCCGGCACTCCCAGCCGCCTTCCCTACTTCGCAAAACTGTTCAACAACTCCTCCGGCACAGCCGTCGCCGTGCCGATTTTGCCCACCACAATGCCTGCCGCATGGTTGGACACGATCGCTGCCTCGATGGGCGATGCGCCCGCCGCGATGGCCAGCGTGAAAGTCGCTATCACCGTGTCGCCCGCGCCGGAAACATCGAACACCTCCTGCGCCACGGTGGGGATGTGGAACGGCTTTTGGCCGCGCTGGCAAAGCAACATGCCCAACTCGCCGAGCGTCACCAGCAACACCGCCGGACGCAATTCGCTCAACAGTCGCTCCGCTGCCATCATGAGATTCTTGTCCACCAATGGATTGGCGCTCTTCGTGTCATCCGAGAGGTTCGCCAGTTCAAACGTCTCCTTGCGGTTCGGCGTGATCAGCGAAAGTCCGCCCAGGTTCAATTGATGCACCGGCTTGGGGTCAAGGCTTACCCAGATGCCGCGCTCGCGACACACCGCCTTAAGTTCGTTCAATAGCGTTTGCGTCACCACGCCCTTGCCATAATCGCATATAATGACCGCAGCGGCGCCCGCCAACTTTGCTTCCAATCCCCTCAGTAATCGTTCTTCCAGCTTGCTGTCCAGGTCATCGCGCGTCTCGCGGTCCACGCGCACGACCTGTTGTTTGTGCGCCACGATGCGCGTCTTGACGCTCGTGCGGCGGCTGGCATTGGCCACCAGCCCGCCGCAACCGATGTTCTGCTCGCCCAAAAGTTTCTTCAACTCGCGCCCGGCGCTGTCTTCACCGATCGCGCCAAAGATTTCCGCCGGGACATTCAATGCCGTCAGGTTGCGCGCCACGTTCGCCGCGCCGCCGGGCATAAAACTTTCCCGCTCAAAATCCACCACCGGCACCGGCGCTTCCGGCGAGATGCGCGCTACGCTGCCCCAGATGAATTGGTCCAGCATCACATCGCCCACCACGAGCACACGGGTTTTGGCCGCCGCCGCGAGGATCTGCTGCACGCGGGGAACCGGAAGTTTGTTGTGATTCATTTTAATCAAGGAATGCCGTCAGCGGACTCGTCGGACTAGCAGTCTCGTTTTGCGACGCCAGGCCGGATTCAAACGCCGCCCTGCCCGCTTCGACCGCCATTTTAAATGCTATAGCCATTTTGTTCGGGTCTTTGGCCACCGCGATGGCGGTATTCACCAACACCGCGTCCGCACCCATTTCCATGGCTTCTGCCGCATGGCTCGGCGCGCCAATGCCCGCATCTACGACCACTGGCACAGTCGCCTGCTCAATGATGATGCGGATCTGGTCGCGGGTCTGGATGCCACGATTGGAACCGATGGGCGAACCCAGCGGCATGACTGTAGCAACACCGATGTCCTGCAAACGTTTCGCGAGGACCGGGTCGGCATTGATATAGGGCAACACAGTGAAACCTTCTTTCACGAGGATTTCCGCGGCGCGATACGTTTCCACGGGGTCGGGCAACAGGTAACGCGGATCGGGATGTATCTCCAGCTTCACCCATTTGGGCAAGCCAGCCACCGCCGCGAGACGGGCGAGGCGCACGGCCTCCTCGGCATTCATCGCGCCGCTGGTATTGGGCAGCAGTAAATATTTCTTGGGGTCGATGAACTCGAGGATGTTCGCGAACGGGTCGCGTTTGCCGCTCAAGTCCGCGCGGCGTAACGCCACGGTGACCATCTCAGCCCCGCTGGCTTCCAGCGCATCGCGCATCGCCTCCGGTGATGAAAACTTGCCGGTGCCCAGGATCAAGCGCGACCGGAAGATTCTCTCGGCGATGACCAACGGTTGGTTTGCTAACGACATCGCCCGTAATCTGGCTGTTGCCAGGCGGTTTGTCGAGACGCGGGTGAACGGCGGGCGGAGACATGTCATGGGCGCGCCCAACAGAACAAAAGCCCGTTCGCTCGAACCCCGCGTTTCCAGCAGGTTACGCGGCAAATCACCGGCTAAACCATGCCAAAATTGCATTTCAGCCTTGCAATTTCGCGGTTTGGAACAGAAAATCGCGAACACGTGCCGCTCCCAGTTTTGTAAAAGGATGTCTATGAAGATCTATCAGAAGAATGTCACTTTGGTGTTGCTTGGACTGCTCTTGACTGGCTGCCCGGCCAGCAAAGACACCACGCCCCAGGCCACTAATACCTCCACCAATACGGACCGGGTCGTCATCCGCGGCTCCAATACCTTCGGTGAAGAGCTCGGGCCGCGCCTCATCTCGGAATACAAAAAAGACCATTTCGGCGTGTATATCGATCTCGAGTCCAAAGGCACCGGTTATGGCTTCGGCAATCTGCTGGCCGGCGGATGTGATATCGCCGCCGCTTCGCGCTCCGCCAACACGAATGAGCTGACCATGGCGAAGGACCGCGAGATCGACATGAACGAATACGTCATCGGCGCTTACAACGTGGCGGTCATCGTGAATGAGTCGAATCCGCTCGCCGACGTGACGAAGGACCAGGTGCGCGATATTTTCTCAGGAGTCATCACCAATTGGTCGCAGCTCGGCGGCGCAGATGCCGCGATTCATCTGGTCATCCGCGACCCGATCTCCGGCACGTATCTCGGCTTCCAGGAATTAGCCATGCAAGGCAAGCCCTACGCACTTGAGCCGAAGACGGAGACGGCTTACACGCGCATCGATGCGGATGTCGCCAAAGACCCGCAGGCCATTGGTTATTCCAGCATCGAACAAGCCGTCCGTCCGGGAATCAAAGCGCTTTCCATCGGCGGCATCGCACCCACGGTTGAATCCGTCCAAAAAGGCGTTTACCCGTACATGCGCATGCTGCATTTCTACACCAACAAAGCCAATGAACCCGCCCCGGCGCGCCAGTTCATTGATTTTGTGCTCTCACCCTCCGGCCAAAAAGTACTGGATGACATGGGCTACGTGCCGCATCCCTGAATCATTTACGACATCGGATCTACGATTGACGCGTCCCACGTTGTAGGCGACGACGTAAGGAGTCGCTGCCTCTTAAACCTCGCGAAGCGTTTGGACTACGGCCGCTTCAGCGCCGCTCAGAGGACGCACTGCCATACCAGGAACGCCGCCTTCAGGCGGCAGAATCGTCCGAATACTCATTCGTCATTCGGAAATTCGTCATTCACTTTCTTAACTCACTCCGTATCCGCATCCAAATCTCATAATACTTCCACGCCGCAGCCGCATTGGTTTCCTGATGGTGGTCGGGCTTTAGCACCAGGTCACCCGTTGCGAGCAAAACGCGTTTCACGTCGGGATTCTGTTGCACTTTCGCATGCATGGCCGCGACGATGAGTCTGTAAAAATCACTTTCGCCGGGCGCATGATATTCCAATTTGCGGCCCTCGAACGTCACCCAATCGATGCCCATCTTGCGCATGTTCTCACTGCCCACATCGCCCGCGTGCTTCGCATCAAAGCCGGACATCTGCGCCACTTCCTCGCGGGTGTGCGGCCACGTGAGGCCGGAAAATGTAGCGCGCGGGTCATCCGGGCCTTCCGGATATTTCATCATCTGCCAAAAACCTTCCACACTGGCGTAACGCTTGCCACGAAACTCGAAAGGCGTCGCCGCGAAATTTGAGAGCAGGCCCAGCTCATTGCGTTTGGAAAGAATGACTTCGCCCGGCGCGGCATCCTGCGGAAAGATTTCCCACGAGGGCGCGCCGTTGGTGGGAACCGGCGTCCACCAGTTTGCGGGGTAATTGGTGCGCGAAACGGAAGCTACGGGATTGCTGCCAGCGGATTGCGGCGAATGACAACCAGCGAGCAACGCGACCACCAGCAACACGCAAACCCACCCGACAAACCAAACCTGACGCAGGTTGCTTCCCCCTCTCCGCCAAACGAATGTTTGGGGGAGAGGGACGGGGCGAGGTGGTGCTGATCTCTCGAATGGATTCATTTTTCCGCGAAATCGAATGTTTCCCGCGCAGCACGCCTATCATTTCGCATTTCGTTCACTCCACCGCGCCACCAGCCAGAGCATATCCGCCAAGCGATTCAGATAAACGATGACTTCGCCGTTCTGCAGGTCGCCGGATTCCTGCAAGGCAACGACGCGCCGTTCGGCCCGGCGACACGTGGTGCGCGCGATATCCAGTGCGGCCGCTGTGGGGTTGCCGCCGGGCATCACCCAATCTTTGAATTCCATCTTTTGCGCCTCAATCTCCTGCACAATTTTTTCCAGGTGCGCGGTGTTCTCGGGCGTCACGAGCGGATAGCCATCTTTGATATAGCGCGGCCAATCCTCGCGGTCGGTGGCCAGTTCGCCCATGAGCGCGACGAGGGTCTTCTGGATGCCCAACACATTATCGCGCGTAAAACAAAACTGCGCCGTGGCGCGCACCAGCCCGAGCGCAGCATTCAATTCATCCACCGCGCCGCAGGCTTCCACGCGCGGATGGTTTTTCGGCACGCGCCGCCCGTACATGAGGGCCGTGGTCCCTTTATCTCCGGTCTTGGTAACGATGCTCATTTCTTGTATCGATTTTTTATTGTGGGTTCGCCCATGATCGGCGGCGAATACTTATCATTTTCTGTGGGCGTGACCAACTCACCCACGTACACCCGATAATCTTTGATGCGCCCTACGCCAGCACTTTGACGCGGAACATAGCGAAAACCGGAAATGCTCGTGTTCTTTCCCAGATCTATGATGAGCCGGTGGGGCTGTGTTGCGCCCGCGCCGGTCAGCCATTGGTCGGCGGTCTGGCCATCAATGGCGTTCTCGGCAGTGCCATCGCTGGACACGTGTTCTTCACTGTCCGCATAGGCAATCGTCCAGCCATCGTGATTCAACGGATTGCCGTCCGCGTCGAGCAAATCCAGCTCGGCGACAGCCGCAAAGGATTTTTCGTCGTACGCGTTGACCGATTCCAGGCAAAAATACTTTCCGGTGGCCGGCACGGAAAATTTGATGTCCTGCGTGTCGTTTCCCGGCGCGAAGGTTCCTACCCACGCAGGCGCATTGAGCGTCAGATCTACCGCCGGACGCTTAACCTGTGCAAAATCGAGTTCCGGGTGCAGTTCGTTGAGGATGGGTGAGGACAACCCGGCGATTTCGGCCTTGGTAGGGCCGAGCAGGTCCCAGATGACGATATCATTTTTGCCGGCGTGGAGCCAGCACCCTGGCAGGTACGCTGTTTGCGAAGGGCCGATATTCCAGAACCGCGCGAGGCAATGGCCATTCACCCACACCACGCCCATGCCCCAATTCCGCATATCCAGGAAAGTGTCGCCGGGCTGTTTGATTTCAAATTGCGCATGCCAAAAAGCGGGTGTGCCCGCCGGCAGGATATCCATGTGCTCGAGCCGGTATTTCAAATTTTCCGGCATTTTGTCCGAGAACGGCAACCGGAAGATCTGCCAGCCTTTCAACGCTTCGCCACCCAGGTTGACCGGGGCGATGAGGCCTTTGGGGTCGCGCATTTCCGGGCCGAAATTCACGCGGCCCATGGGCTGGACGAGAATATCGAGTTCCGCAGGCTTTGTGCGCGCGGGTACCTGGACCTTCGCCTTGCCGCTGCGACGATCCATGATGCCGATACGATTTCCTTCGAAGAACACAAACCCAAAATCTTTGATGGCGGCGGCTTCCAGCGTGGCGGCCGGGCCGGGGGGAATCGTGGTGCGATACATGATGCAGCCGTATCCCTCGTCGTATTTTTCCATCGGGTGCGCGTCCGTATCCATGAAGGAGCGCGGCAGATTTTTGAAAAGCAGTGCGGTTTCGCGGAACTGGACGGGCGGAAAACTGATGACCGCATTCGTCGCGGGCGGCGCGGGGATGGTCTCGCCGGGCAACAGGTATTTGGCGAACAGCTCGCGCGTCTTGAAAAATTTATCGGTCGGCCAGCCGGCTTCGCTGATGGGCGCATCGTAATCATAGCTCGACGTGTCCGGTTTGAACGGGCGGTCGCAACCGGACCACAGGCCGAAGGTGGTGCCGCCGTGCGCCATGTAGATACTGAATGATGCGCCGGCGTTGAGCATGTATTCCAGGTCGGCCAGGTATTTATCGGTCTTGCCGGTGTGATGAGTCACGCCCCAGGTATCGAACCAGCCGGGATAAAATTCACCGCACATCAGCGGGCCTTGCGGAAGGATCTGGCGCAACGCCTTGAAAGCGCCTTCAGGGTCGGAACCGAAATTCACCACGGGAAACAGATCCGCCCGCCAGCCATCGCGCAAATGGTCCTTGGGATTACAGGCGAAGAGCGGCACATCGAAGCCTGAATCGATGAACACCTGGCGCAGTTCGCCCATATAATCGGCGTCCTTGCCGAAAAATCCGTATTCATTCTCGACCTGCACCATCAGAATCGGGCCGCCATGCGTGACCTGCAACGGACCCAACACCCGGGCCACTTCCTTGAAATAGGCTTTGGCTGCATCGATGTAACGCGGGTCGCGCGTGCGCAGTTTGATGTCGTCGTATTTCAACAACCACCAGGGCGTGCCGCCCATCTCCCATTCCGCGCAGGCGTAAGGACCGGGCCGCAGGATGACCCACAATCCTTCCTCTTGCGCGATGCGGCAGAATTTCGCGACATCCGCCTGGCCGCTCCAATTGAATACGCCGGGCTGCGGTTCCTGCAAATTCCAGAACAGATACGCGCACACGGTGTTCAATCCCATCGCTTTGGCCATCTGCAACCTGTTCCGCCAATAGTCCTCCGGCACACGGGCCGCATGAATCTCGCCACACCGGATCTGGAATCGCTGCTCGTCCAACAGGAAATCGTTCGTGCCGATGACAAAGGTGTGTGTGGGCGCAACGTCAGCAGCTCTCGCAAAACCGTTCAGCATCACAACCACACCAGCCACCAATATGGCCAGCGCACTGCGAACAGAGAAAATTGCTCCTATAAATTTCATCGTGATACCCCAATTTGCGCCTCGGACCTCTGGAATATCCAGAACATTAAATGTGATTCTCCTGCCAGCCATTCGCAACTTGTGTTTTATCCTGGTGTGACTCAGTTTGGAATTGTTAAAAATTTATGGCCGCTCAACCACATATTGAAATCGGAAATGGTCAGACCTACTTGATTATCGTTCAAGGTGACCGCGTATTGGACTATACCTGGGCGATGATGCCGCATATCGAATTCGTGAAGCGCAGTGTCGGCAAACTTCCCAAAGGCGCCTGGGTAGGAACCATTTCCAAAATCGATGGCGAGCTGGCCATCATCAGTTCGAAAACATTTTACGACGTTCAAATGCCTGCACCCGAGTGGGTCGCGAAGACGGTCAGATCAATGTTCAAATGACGCAGTCGCCGAGGGCAATCAAAAACTCTCTCCCGCGCCAGCGGGACTAACTGACTACCCCGTATGGGGTAGAAGACAGTAGCCCCGGGTCGAGCCCGCATCGCGGGCGACTACCCGGGGTAAACGGTAGCATAACTTTATTGCCTGAGTGCGCAGCTTCGCGAAGCGAACGGCTCTTGTGTGCAATGGATTGAGCACCAGGCATGATGCGACATGAACTCCCGCGAAATAGGTCTTCCAACCACTCACTCCACCTGACTTTTAAGTGCCGTGCTTCATTTTTAGCCTTCCGCTTTCAGATTTTTCCCCCGCTCCCCCGTATGGAGTTCCGCATTTATGCGGTCCCTTTCCCGCGACCTTTAGCCTTTAGCCTTTCAGACGGTGCCCCCGACTCGAAACCAAAAAAGGCGGATGCCTTTTTCCCCATTCCCTCGACTCGAAACTCGGAACCAGAAACTCGAAACCGGCCACCTTACAGGTGGCACCCCCCCACATTTTTCCCTAAAATATCTTAAAACAGTCGGAATCGGTCGAAATCGGAAGGTCGGGCAGTCCCCTGCGCGCCATTCCCAGACCCGAAACCAAGAACCCATGTCGGGGCATGCAGTCCTCTGCGCGCCGTCGTCCAACATGTCAAAGTGGTTTGAATAGGTTTGAATTATCTGAATTACTTGGCCCATGGTGGGCGAGGCAACTGACGAGCCGTTCCCAAGCATCAACCTTTATACTATCAAATTGTCAAAGAACAACGCCGTTTCTCGGCAAAACGATTTACTTATGCCATAAAAGTAAAAGTTTGTCAAATGAAAGTGGACTAACCGCAAAAAAGCAGAAAACCCGAGCCTGTTCCCGTTTTCAATCGGCAATGACAACGTCCCCACCCGGCACCTGACTTCTATTCGGAATTTGAACTTTGATATTTGGAATTTTTCACACCTTCAGCCTTTCAGACAGTGTCCCCGATCTCACAACTTTACTAATGGCGTTACTCCGCTGCACGAGGAACCTCGGCCGCTTGACCAGGCCCGGCGACGCGACACGATGGAAACCGCCACCACTGGCAAACTATTCCAGTCCCAAAACTTTTGCCCCTCGACCGTTCGGGCTTAATGGGTGTTGGGCGGCATGGGCGCTAGCTCAAAACCAGGATTCCTCCTCTGGCCGCGCCTTTCTGGTGGATTCAATAACATAGGTGCCATTCGCAGGGTGCTGTATCGTTCGCTGCGGCTTTCCGGGCTCGGAGACGACTCGCTGCATGTTCAGGGTCACCATGCCGTGCTCCCGGTCCAGCGTGATCGACCCGACGCAACGGAATTTTGAAGAGTCGTCTTGGAAGTGCGGGTTTGTGAACACGGGTCCACTTCCTTCGAGCGCAGCCCAGTAGCCGGCGCGTCTGGACGCTACGTAGCCCTCTGGCCCCCAAATGCCGACGTGCTCCTTCTTGACGACTGACAACAACAGCTTGCCGGGAGCAACCTCGATTAATGTCACATGGTCGTTACTGGTCTTCGTCGTGCTGCAACCCGATAAGGCGGCTAACAGCAGCGTGCAAAGAATCGCCAGGGATCTCATGAGTTAGAAAACGCGGATTTGGTCCAGCACGGATTGGTTTCGCGTGGTTCTGCTGTGCATGGAGGGAGTAAAGGCCGACTATTAGCGACGGGCAAGTGATTATTTGGATTTCCGCCTTCCGCCTTCATCCTTTGTTCCCCTATTCCACCTGGCTTTTGTAAGCCATGATGCCATTAACGATGGCCTGCGCGACCTGTTTGCGATACGCGGGATCAATAATCTTTTTCACCTCCACCGGATTGGAGATATAAGCGGACTCGATCAGCACCGCAGGCATTTCAGCCTCACGCAAGACCTTCAATCGCCCACGACAAACCCCCCGGTCTTCTGCCCCGAGAGCTTTGGTCAGGGATCTTTGCAAGTCATAGGCCAGCAGAACATTCTTGGAATCGTTGCGATTTCCTGCGCTCGGGGTGGTTTCGGTGCCTTCACCGCCGGCATTGGTGGAACTCGCGCCGACCGGAGTAAAACAATAGACCTGCGAGCCGCTGACATTACCGGCCCCCGAGGACACGGTATTGAAATGGAGACTCACGAAGAGATCAGCGTGAAGGCGGTTGGCAAATTCCGGTCGCGGCGGCAAATCTACATAAGTATCAGTCGTCCGCGTGAGTGAAACCGTGAAACCGGCCGCCGTCAACTGGCTGCGAACCTCCTGCGCGAGCAAAAGCGTGTAGGTTTTTTCGAAGTATGATCCATTGCGGGCCCCGTCATCTTTCCCGCCGTGGCCGGGATCCAGCACGATGGTCTTGATCTTGTCGCCGCGCACATTCTTTTGCGGGGCAAGGATGGGCTGGATGGATGACCGCAGGTCGAGGGAAGAGATCCAGCCTGCGCCACCATTCACGGCGACAGGAAATGAGAGCATGATTTTCACGCCATTGACGAGCGCCTCACGCGATTGACTTGTGAAAACGAGGCGGTTGCCACTGCGACTGGTCAGTTCCAAAATCTTGCCGGGACTCAGCCAGCGGAAGGTGAACTGGTAGGAACGCGCCCAATCCCAGATCCGGACGTAGTTGCTGGCGGGTGCGGCGGGCGCCGGAGGTGTGCGCATGACCCGCGTCCCACGCCGTTGGGCGGGCACATCCAGGACAAACCCCAGCAGAAGCAGGCAGATAAAAATTCGCGCGACAAATTTCACGGTCGCGCACTCTCGCACGGCGGTTGAATCCAATTCAAGTGAAATACGGCGACCGGGAGTTTTTATGGATTTGAAATGCTCTATTAGGCGCATTGTGCCTACGGTTTTTGTTGCTTCCGCAGGGGGCGTCTGCGAAATTTTGTCGACGGATTTCACGAGCACCTAGGAATATTGTTTATGGAAAAAACGGCTGAACTGAAACTGGACGACAAGAGCTATCAACTTCCGATTGTCGAGGGGGCAGAACACGAACGCGCGATCGATATCTCAACGCTGCGACAACAGACCGGCTACATCTCGCTCGACGATGGCTACGGCAACACCGGCTCCTGCAAGAGCAAGATCACTTTCATCGACGGCGAGCGCGGCATCCTGCGCTACCGCGGCATCCCCATCGAGGAACTCGCGGAGAAATCCACGTTCGTCGAAGTGGCGCACCTCATCATCCACGGCCACCTGCCGAACCAGGCCGAGTTGAAAAGATTCTCCGACCTGTTGACCGATAACGAGCTCCTGCCGGAGGACATGCGCTATCATTTCGAAGGTTTCCCGGCCACGGCGCACCCCATGGCCATCCTGTCCTCGATGATCAATGCGGCGAGCTGTTTTTATCCAGAACTGTTGTCGCAGGAAGTGCACGCGAACTTCGACGTGGAAGCGGCGCGGTTGTTATCACAGGTGCGCACCATCGCGGCGTTTGCGTACCGGAAATCGCGCGGGCTGCCCATCATCTATCCCAAGCCCGAATACAAATACACGGCGAATTTCCTGCACATGATGTTTTCCCTGCCGTACAAGGATTTTGAATTGAAGCCCGAAACCGTGCGCGCGCTGGATCTTATCTTCCTGTTGCACGCGGACCACGAGCAGAATTGCTCCACGGCCACGGTGCGCATGGTGGCCTCTTCCCGCGCAAATCTTTTTGCGAGCGCAGCGGCGGGTGTGTGTTCGTTGTGGGGACCGCTGCATGGTGGCGCCAACCAGGCGGTGCTGGAGATGCTGGACGAGATCCACCAATCCGGCGATGACGGCTCCAAATTCATCGAAGCCGCGAAGGTCAAGGGCAGCGGCAAAAAATTGATGGGTTTCGGCCATCGTGTTTATAAGAACTACGACCCGCGCGCGAAGATCATCAAGAAAGCCTGCGACGAAGTGCTCTCCAAATTGCACGTGAGTGACCCGCTGCTGGATATCGCCAAGAAACTGGAAGAGGCGGCGTTGAAAGATTCGTACTTCATCGAACGCAAGCTGTATCCGAACGTCGATTTTTACAGCGGCATCATCATGCGCGCCATCCGCATCCCGGAAAAGATGTTCACCGTCATCTTCGCCATCGGCCGCATGCCCGGCTGGATCGCCAATTATCGCGAGGTCTGGGAAGACCCCGCCAGCCGCATCTATCGTCCGCGTCAGATCTACGTGGGACCGGCGTTGCAAAGCTACGTTCCCTTGAAGGACCGGAAGTAAGTTTCTTGTTTTTGGTTTTTTGTTCCTGGTTCAGTGCCTGGGAACGCTTGAATGAAACCTGGCAGCACAGATGGCAACTATCAAAAAATTTGAAGATATTGAAGCGTGGCAGAAAGGACGTCAGCTTAAGCAAGAGCTATATCGCCAGTCAACGACCGGAGAATTTGCTAAAGATTTTGCCCTGCGCGATCAGGTGCGGCGCGCTGCCATGTCGGTCACGGCAAATATCGCAGAAGGTTTTGAACGCGATGGCAACCGGGAATTTGTGCAATTTTTAAGCAGTTCCAAGGGGTCTTGTGGAGAACTACAGGATCATCTCTACACGGCGCTTGATGAAAAATACATTACTAAAGAAGATTTTAACCAGCTATATGGTCAGGCTGCTGAAGTGGCGGCACTCATAGCTGGATTTATGAAATATCTCAAGCAAACTGAGCTTCGCGGTAACAAATTCCGATGACTGGCGTCTTAACCCGAAACTAGAAACGAGAAACCAGAAACTTTCTTAGATGAATATACACGAATATCAGGCCAAACAACTGTTAGCGCAGTACGGCGTGGCTGTGCCACCAGGCGAACCGGCGCGTACGGTCGAAGAAGCCAAGGCGGCAGCGGAAAAAATCTTCGGCGGCGGCGGCAAACTGGCCGTGGTCAAATCGCAGATCCATGCGGGCGGACGCGGCAAGGGCACCTTCACCAGCGGATTCCAGGGCGGCGTGAAGCTCGCCAAATCCGTGGATGAAGTCACGACGCTCGCCAGGACGATGCTCGGCAATGTGCTGGTCACCAAGCAGACCGGCCACGATGGCCGCAAGGTGAACACATTGCTCATCGCCAGCGCAGAGACCATCAAGAAGGAATTTTATATCGCCGTTTTGCTGGACCGCGCCACGTCGCGCCCGCTCATCATGGCCAGCACCGAGGGCGGTGTGGATATCGAAGAAGTCGCGGCCCACACGCCGGAGAAGATTTTGAAGGAATGGATCGATCCCGCCGTGGGCATCATGCCCTACCAGGGTCGGAAGATCGCTGCTGGCCTCGGATTGAAGGGTGATCTGTTCAATAGTTGTGCAAAGCTCGTCATGGGCCTTTATAAAACCTGGTGGGAATGCGACGCAACCATGGTGGAGGTCAATCCGTTGTGCATCGTCGAATCGGCAGACGGCAAGCAAAGCATGGTGGCCGTGGATGCAAAAATCTCCCTCGATGACAATGCGCTCTATCGCCACAAAGACATCCAGGCGATGCGCGACCTGAATGAGGAAGCGCCGCTGGAGATCGAGGCGAGCAAGTTCAACCTGAATTACATCAAGCTGGACGGTAACATCGCCTGCCTCGTCAACGGTGCCGGCCTGGCGATGGCCACGATGGACATCATCCAGCATTTCGGCGGCAGCCCGGCGAACTTCCTCGACGTGGGCGGCGGCGCGAGCAAGGACCAGGTCACGGCGGCCTTCAAGATCATCTTGAGCGACCCGAACGTGAAGGGAATCCTCGTCAACATTTTCGGCGGCATCATGGATTGCAACGTCATCGCCACGGGCATCGTGGCAGCGGTGAAGGAAACAGGATTGAAATTGCCGCTCGTCGTGCGCTTGGAAGGCAATAACGTCCTGGCCGGCAAAAAGACGCTGGCGGAATCCGGCCTCGCCCTCATAACGGGAGATTCGATGGCGGATGCCGCGCAAAAAGTTGTGAAAGCCGTAGGCAAATAAAAGTGACGGCATGGAACGCGGCGGCAAAGATATCAAAAAGAGCAGGCGCGTCAGCGATGACCTGACGCCGTATCGCAAGCTCGTGACTTTGCAGAAGCAGATGATCGAATTGCAGCAGCAGTATGAGCGCACCAAGCGCGAATGCGATGACCTGCGCGGGCGGATGAAGAAAGAACCGGTGGTTCTTCAGCCGCCTCCCGTTCAGCCGGGACTGCGGCAGAGCGCGCGGACGGCGTTGAAAGGACTGCGGGGAAAAGCAGTCAAAAAGTTCAAACCGATCCTGGTCATCGGCGTTTCCATCGCCGATGCGACGCAAAAGTTTGTGAAGGCAGTGGGAAAATGATCAAAGTAAGCGAAATCGCATTCACCTGTTATCCGGCCACGGATATGAAACGCGCGCGCGCGTTCTATGAAGGCGTGCTGGGCCTGGAACCAACGATGGTCTTCGGTGAAGCGGGCGGGATGCAATGGACGGAATACGACATTGGTTCCGGCACACTTGCACTCGGCGCGGGCGCTCCGGATTGGAAACCGACGCCCACCGGCTGCTCCGTGGGATTGGAGATGGAAGATTTTGATGCGGCCATCACCGAATTGCATGCCAAAAGCGTGAAGTTCAAGATGGAGCCGTTCCCGACGCCTGTATGCAAGATGGCGTTCATCTATGATTCGGAAGGCAACCTGATCTGCATCCACAAGCGTCACGCGAAATGATCGATCAAAAGACATGGGCGCAAATCAATGGAAGGCAAGCCTGTCCGCCGAAAGCCGGACCGGCATGGCAGGAGGCATATGAATTTGGATTCGACATGTCACTGATTGAAGATGCCCTGACAAAAACACCTGAACAGTTATTGGACGAACATCAGCAAAAGCTGAATTTCATTCTGGAAATAGAAGCCTCTCGTTTGAGGAACAATTAAAATGGTGCAGGACGACAAGGCAATCCTATCCAGGCTGCTGCAAAATAATGTAGAATTCGCAGTGATTGGGGGGGTTTGCGGCGTTATGCACGGAGCGGGTTTGGTTACCTTAGATTTAGACATCTGCTGCCGCTTCGGCGCGACAAACCTCCGCAAAATCGAAGCAGCAGTCCGAGATTTGCATCCCTGGCATCGTTTAACTCCGAATCGGTTGCCGTTTGAATTGACTGATGAATTGTGCTCAAGCCTCAAGAACCTTTATCTTCAAACGGATTTAGGGAAGCTCGATTGCCTTGGCGAGGTGATCGGCGTTGGTGATTTTGATACCGTGCTCAAACATTCTGAGTCGTTTGAAATGTCCATCGGAAAAATTCGCATGCTTAACCTGCCTGCATTGATTGCTTCAAAAGAGGCGGCGGGCAGGGACAAAGATAAATACGCTGTGCGTTTGCTCCGCGCGCTCGCAGAAAAAAAAGGCGCAGCGAATCCTGACAGTATGCGTAAATCGTAAATCTGAAATCATAAATACACATGTCTATTCTCGTCAAACCCAACACCAAGGTTCTCATCCAGGGCATCACCGGAAGTTTCGGCGCCAGGCACGCGCAACTTTCCATCGATTACGGCACGCACGTCGTGGCCGGGGTCACGCCGGGCAAAGGCGGGCAATTTTTTGAACATGGCAGTGTGCGTGTACCTATCTTCGACACAGTCGCGGAAGCCGCGAAGCAGACGGGCGCGACGGCCAGCGCCATCTTTGTACCGCCGCCGTTCGCCGCTGACGCCATCCTCGAAGGTGCGGATGCCGGATTGGATCTCGTCGTCGCCATAACTGAAGGCATTCCCGTCAATGACATGGTGCGAGTGAAGCGTGCGATGGTCGGGAGCAAGACGCGGTTGATCGGACCGAATTGTCCCGGCGTAGTCACGCCTGGCGAAGGCAAGGATTCGCATGGCGGCTGCCGCATTGGCATCTCGCCCGGTTACATCCACAAGAAGGGACACATCGGCGTGGTATCGCGCAGCGGCACGTTGACGTATGAAGCGGTTTGGCAATTGACCTCGCGCGGCGTGGGTCAGACCACCTGCGTAGGCATCGGCGGCGACCCGGTGAACGGCACCTCGCACCTGGACGTGATAAAACTTTTCAACGAAGACCCGGAAACGCACGGAATCATCATGATCGGCGAGATCGGCGGCAGCGCGGAGGAAGAAGCCGCCGAGTGGATCAAAAAGAATTGCAAGAAGCCGGTGGCCGGGTTCATCGCGGGCGCCACGGCGCCGCCGGGACGCCGCATGGGCCACGCTGGTGCGATCGTCAGTGGCGGCAAAGGCACAGCAGCGGCCAAGATCGCGGCTTTCAAAGACGCTGGCATCGGCATCGCAGCGACTCCCAGTGAGATGGCGGACACACTGTTGAAGATGATGTAAACCGTCCTGCGGTGATAAACACGATTCGGGATTGCTCCGGCATCCCGCATCCCTTATCACGCAGCGTGTCACATGGGTCTGCTCGATATCATTGATTTTGTCCTGAACCTTGCGGGCTTGCTGCTCTGGCTGAGCTGGCGTTCCCTTCCGTTCGACCCGTTGGCGCGTGCGGTCCCATCCACACTGCCGGGCACTCTGCGCCGCGCCGCGCCGATACGCTGGAGCCGAAAACATTTCCTGGGCTCACTCGTGGCGCTGTTGTTCGTGCGGGCGCTCTTTTACTGGAAGGTCGGCGGGGCGGTAAGCTGGACGGCGCGCTTGAACCTCGTGGCCACCTCCATCCCCTTTCAAAGCGATTTTTTCCGCCGTATGCTCGTCTACTCCATCCTCAGTTTTGCCCTGACGTTGGCATTGTTCTACCTGTGGCTGCTGTTCTTTGCGGTGGTGAACCGCCATAGTGACGACCCCATCCAGAAATTCGCGCGGCAACTCCTTGGGCGGGTGGGAAGGTTGCCGCTCTTCGTGCTTTTGTTGCTGCCGATACTTATTGCGATCGTGGCCTGGATGATTTTGAGCCCGTTTTTGGGATGGATGCAGATCGTGCCGGGGACATCGCTCGTCATCCGGATGGAGCAAGGTGTATTGATCGGGCTCGGTTCATTCCTGACGTGGAAATATCTCATCGGCGTGGTGCTCGCACTGTACATCGTGAACAGTTACATTTACGTGGGGAGCCATGCGGTGTGGGATTTCGTGAACCTGACGGCACGGCACATCATGCAACCGTTGCGAAAAGTGCCACTGGAAATCGGCAAGGTGGACTTCACGCCGGTGCTGGCCATCCTCCTCATTTTCCTGGTCGTGGGCGGAATCGAACGGGGCGGACATTTCCGGGTACCGGCGCGCAACGGGCATGGGGTGGAAACAATAACGCTCTGGCCCAGCCTCGCGGATGTTTACCGGACGGTTACGCAGTAAAGCTTAATTGGAGTGTCCGTTGAGCACCGCAGCAGCCGCAGCCGCCTTCGGCAACTTAACAGTCACATTCGTATTCGTCTGCACGCCGCGCTCGCTTTGGATGGTGAGCGTGCCGCCGTGCAATTCAGTCAATCGTTTGGCGATGGCCAGGCCGAGGCCGGAGCCCTGCTGCTCCTGCATCTTGCGGTCGAACTGCATATAAGCGCCGATGCGCGAAATCTGGTCGGTGGAAAACCCGCGGCCCTGGTCAGAGACGGTGAGGCTGACGCTGTTGGCCATCTCAAACATGGAGACGCAAACTTTGGTCCCCGGCTTGGAGAATTTGAAGGCGTTCTGCACCAATTCCTCAACGACTTTTCCGAGGTAATCCTCGGACATCGGAACCGACGTGGCTGAAAGGTCGAGCACCAGGTCGTCCTGGCGGTGCAAGGTGGCGGCGAGGTTGCGGACCCGTTCCTCGATAAAATGATCGGCGCGGGTGGTGACTTTGCGGGCGAGCGTAGCCTGGTGGCGCGGGTCGGCGGCGAGTAATTCGATCTGGGTATAGATGACGAAGTTCTCGATGAGTCGTTGCAGGCGCCTGCCGGAATCGGTGATGACCTGGCCCATCTCGGCGATCTCTTCGGGCCGGAGCGACGCGGCGTCGGCGGTAAGGATTTCGCCGTAAGCCAAAATGCCGTTCAAAGGCGTGCGCAATTCATGCGGCAGCATCATGCTGATGTTGTCGCGAAGATCGGCGAGTTTCTTCTCTGCTTCCTGGCGGACGACCTGCAGTTTTTTCAACCGGGCATCCACGGCAGCGTAGAGGCCATCGATCGTGAAAGGTTTGGAAAGATAATCATCCGCGCCAAGTTCCATGCCCTGGCGCATGCCCGCCTGGTCGGCGAGGCCGGTCATGAGAATGAAAGGAATCGTAGCGGTGGTGGCGTCACTGCGGAGAGTTGTGAGCGTTTGGTAACCGTCGACACGCTCCATGTTGACGTCGCAGAGGATAAGGTCTGGCAAATCTTTCCGGGCGCGCTCGATGCCATTTTCGCCGTCACCGGCCTCGATGACCTCAAAACCACGCTGACTCAGCGCCAGGAGCATCATTTCGCGCAACCAGGCTTCGTCATCAATTACTAAAATCTTTTTCATCAACCCTCAACGTCTCATTGTAAGTCACAACTGGCAACAATTGTGACATACCTAAATACACCTGCGTATATCCTGCCCTATAATGCAAGAACGCGCAATTGGGGGAGCAATCGTTGTGCCCCTAAGGGTTAACCAGCGAATGCAGACTAAACATAGCGAAGTAGGCCTACTTTGCGATTTTCGCCATGATCTGGTCGGTGATGGCCTGGACAGCGGCTTCGGCTTCTGAATCAATATTGGTCGCGCCTGTCCCAAGTTTTGAAACCTGGCAGGAGACGCCCGGACGCCACTCGGCATTGTCACAAAGTTCGGCTTCTTTCAGGCCATGACGCGGGTCGGGGATGCCGAGGCTTTGTTTGATCTTCAACAGGTCTTGAAGTTGAGCGGCGCTCATAGTCTTCACAGGCACACCTAATTGTGACGCCACCAGGATGGTGCGGCAATAGGCTTCAAGAATCTCCATCTTGAAGTAGGCGTCCTCGACATTGTTATGACTCCACGAGACGACGCCGTGGTTCGCCATCAAAATGGTGTTGTGCTTGTCCACGAGGTCCGCGACGAGCTTGCCCATCTCCGGGGTACCCGGTGTGCGATACGGCGCGATGGCCACGGACGAAAAAACTTCGTATTCGGGAATCATGCACGTCGGCGGTTCAACGCCCGCGACGGCGAAACCTGTGGAATAAGGCGGATGACAATGGCACGTGGCGACAGCCTTCGGCTGCTTCTTCATGATCTGAAGATGCATGAGGATTTCGCTGGTGCGCTTTTTGACGCCGGCTAGCTGGTTGCCTTCAAAATCCACAAGGCACATATCTTCCGGTTTCATGAAACCTTTGCTCACGAGCGTGGGCGTGCAGAGCGCGATATCTTCACCGACCCGGATGGCGATGTTGCCGCCGTTGCCGTCCACATAAGCGCGCTGCCACAGGCGACGACCGATTTCGCAGAGTTGCTCCTTTAAAGTGTGCGCGTAGGGCGAATTGAAAAATGCCTCCAGCTCGGACTTGGATGACTTTGAGCTCAGCTTTTGGGTAGGCGCAGCCACGGCGCCGATGCTAGCAGGGCTGGAACTTCTCGCTCCGTTGCGGTTGGCCAGGTCTTGCACGATGTCGCGGGCCGACGGCGTGAGGATGGCGTCCGCAGTGAGGGCGGCGACGTTATCGCCCCGGCGGATCATTTCTTCTACGTCTTTTGCGCTGATGACAGTCTTCATTTTTTGGGTGAGTGAAATATGTTGTCGATAAGTGCCGCGTTGATGGCATCTATCGGCGTTGGTTGGTCGAAAGGAGCGGTGGCTTCAGCGCCCTCCACGAACCCGATGGTGTCGTGGATGCCGCCGCCGATATTGTCATACACCACCAGAGACGGGTCCTTGCTCATGGTGACGAGCGGCTTAGAACCCTGCTGGTAATGATCGCGCGTGAACGGGCTGACGATGAGCCAGCGGCCGCCTTCCAGGGCAGGCACCGTGCGGCTCAGCGTTACGCGGCCAATGACAGTTCCAAGTCTCATCTCTAAAATCTTTTTACGAAACCGAATCTTCCAACGCCGTCGTTCCCGGCGTCACTTCGTCCACGATACCGATGATCATCCAACGAACCGGACTTTTCGGGTCGCCCACAACTTTGCGGGCGGCAGCGCCATCGCTCGAAATGATCACACGCTCATGCATGCCCGCACCGTGCGGGTCGATGGCCACCTGCGGCGCGCTTTCCGGCTGGCCTTCTTTATTGATCGGCTGGCAGATCAAAAGCCGCCACCCTTCAAAACTCGGGTGTTTCCGGGTCGCGGTGACATTGCCTTCGACGCGAGCTAAAAACATGCTCAATAAATCCTTAGATTGTCGACCATCACGCAGCGGCGGACGCGGGTGAACGTGCGCGGATTCGTGATGCCTTCGCCAGTCGGCGTGGCGATGCTGAAACTCAGATAACCTTCACCACCGAGGCCAAGGCCGCAGGGCGATGCGCCGTTCTTGACGAACAACGTGGTGTCCAGCGCGCGGGCCATCGCGGTGATGTTTTCGACATCGTGCGAATGGATGATGGCCGTGTGGCGATATTCGTGTTCAGACTGTTTCGAAAGCTCGATGCCTTCCTCGACGCTTTTCACGCGCACGATGGGCAACATGGGCATCATCTGTTCTTCCTGCACGAACGCGTGCTGGGCATCGGTTTCGCCGAACAACAATTGCGTGCCGGCGGGCAGGTTGATGCCTGCGGCCTGGGCGAGAACGCTCGGGTCCTTGCCGATGAAATCCCGGTTCACACTGGCATGGGCGCAACCGCCGCCCTGCCCCTCTTTGAACGTGAAGGCGGCTTTGGTAAGTTTATCAAGCTGGGCGGGATTCAATTTCACTGCGCCGTTCTCGGACATGTGCTGCATCAATTTATCCGCGACGCTTTCCAGCACGAACACCTGTTTCTCACCGATACACAACAAATTGTTATCGAAGGCCGCGCCTTCAATAATGCATTTCGCCGCGCGCTTGGTGCAGCAGGTGTCGTCCACGAGCACGGGGGGATTGCCGGGACCGGCGCAGATGGCGCGTTTGCCGGTCTGCATGGCGGCTTTTACGACCATCGGTCCACCCGTGACGAGCAAGAGGCGTACGGATTCGTGTTTGCAAATGGCATTGAAAGATTCGAGCGTCGGCTTCTCAACCATGCAGGCAATGTTCTCGATGCCGGTCTCGCGATAAATCGCTTCGTTGTAAGCACGGACGGCGACTGCCGCGCAACGTGCCGCGCTGGGATGCGCGTTGAAGACCACCGCGTTACCGGCAGCGCAAATGTTGACGATATTGCCGCTCAAAGTAGGGATGGAATGTGTGCTGGGCGTGACCGCCCCAACAACGCCAAACGGAGTGTATTCCTCCAGCGTGATACCATGGTCGCCACTGCGCGCATCTGGACGGATCCAATCCACGCCGGGCACGAGCTTGATGAGGCCGAGCTTGGCGATCTTGTGATCGAGGCGGCCGATCTTCGTTTCTTCAAATTCAATCTTGCCCCACACCTCCGCGTTCTTCTCGGCCAGCGCCTTGATGACTTCTTCAATCTTACGACGGCCAGCGATGCCTTTTTCCTGCAATTGCAAAAATGATTCCTGGGCGGCGGCGCAGGCTTCGTTGGCATCCTGGAAGACGCCGTATTTGCCACGCAAGGCGACCGCAGCGCGCTTCTTGGTATGCGAACAACCGCAGGATGATGAAGTGGCAGCAGGTGCGGCGGCGGGAGCCGAAGCAGCAGCCGGTTTGGCCGGTGTGGCACTGCCGTTCAATCGTCCCAACACTTCGGTGACGACGTCACGGATCAAAGTTTCATTCATTGCGCTCATGCGACTTTCTGGTTGCCGTTATAAACTTCTTTGCCCAGCACATCGACGACATCGACGATGCCGATGATGACGGCGTCCACGGGGGCGTCTTTGAGATTCGGGGCGAGGCGGGCGCTGCTGCCCTGACAGAACAGAACCATTTCGCCGATACCAGCGCCAACGCTATCCACCGCGACGATGGTGTTCATGCCGTTGCGGAACTTTGTCGGGTCCTTGTCATCCACGAGTTGAGGGCGCAGGAGCAGCAGTTTGCGTCCATCCATGGATGGGCTTTTCTTGGTCGAAACGACCGAGCCTTCAACTTTGGCGAGGAACATAGGTTTGTGATTGGTGATTCGTTAAATGGTGATTGGGGAAAACCGGCGAACTATATCCGCCCATTTAACCAATCACTGGTTTAACGAGTTACTTTTTTTTGGGCAACACCGCTTCCACATCCGCGTGCGGACGGGCGATGACGTGCACGCTGACCACTTCGCCTTTAATGGCTTTGATGGCTTGCGCACCGGCATCGGTGGCGGCTTTGACCGCCGCGACGTCGCCGAAGACGACGGCGGTGACGAGGGCGTTGCCGACCTGCATCATGGGACCGGCGAGTTGCACGTTGGCGGCTTTGAGCATCGCGTCGGTACCTTCGACGAGTGCGACGAGACCGCGTGTTTCAATCATTCCAATGGCTTGAGGCATATTTTTATTTTGTTGATGGTTGTGAGTAAATTGTTCGTTGAAATCTAGTTTTTATGGCTTTCCAAAAAACGTTTGGTTTCGCGGGCGATGACTAGCTCTTCGTTCGTCGGGACGACCCAGACCTGCGTGCGGGAATTGGGAGCGCTGATGAGTGTCTCCGCACAACGGGTGACCTTGTTTTTCTCTGCATCAAGCACGATACCGAGTTGATCGAGGTTCGCACAGATGGCCGCGCGGATGGGCGCATCGTTCTCGCCGATACCGGCAGTGAACACGAGAGCGTCGCAGCCGTTGAGCTGGAAAAAGTAACTGCCGATCCAATGGCGCGCGCTGGCGACAAAAACATCGAGGGCTAGTTTGGCGCTCGCATTCCCCTGCTCTGCCGCAGTTTCCACATCACGAATATCGTTGGAGATACCGCTGAGGCCTTTGAGGCCGGATTCTTTGGTGAGTTGGCGTTGCGCTTCTTCGACGGTGATGCCGAGCGTCTTCACGGCGTAGGGAATAGCTTCGGAATCCAGATCGCCGATGCGATTGTTTTGCGGGAGGCCGGATTGAGGACTGAGACCCATGCTCGTACCGATAGCCGCGCCATTTAAAATACCGGTCACGCTCGAACTGCCACCCAGATGGCAGGAGATGACGCGCAACGGCGCACCGTGCGTCTTGGTTTTGCCGCCGTCCACGTATAGATGACGGGCACGTTCCGCGACATCGTTGCGCCCGAGCAATTCAGCGGAGCGTTCGGCGATGAATTTGTGGCTCGCGCCATGGAATCCCCAGCGGCGCACGCCGATCTGGTACCAGGCATCCGGCACGGCGTAACGCATCGAAGCTTCAGGAGCGAATTGATAGAACGCCGTCTCGAACAGCGCCACGAGCGGCACGGTCGGCATGCGATGGGCAAACAATTTGATACCCGTGATGTAGGGCGGGTTGTGCGCAGGCGCGAGGCCGTTGAAATCCGCCATCGCCTGCAGCACGTGCTCATCGAGGCGCACGCAGCCGGTGACATTTTTGGCGATAACAGTCTTGAAGCCTATCGCGGCGAGATCTTTCTCGCTGGCGAGCACCCCGGCATCACGAAGCTGAGTGAGGCAATCGTCGATAGCCTGGGAGTAATCCGCCACGCGCTCGAAGCCGCCCTTGTGCAACAGGCGCTCGGTGCCGTTCGAGAAATCGAACAGCCGCCATTTGAGCGACGTTGAACCTATGTTGGCCACGAGTATCTTCATGTTGGTTAAATCGGTGATCGGTTAAATGAGTTACATGGGCAAAACAAAATCCCAATCACTTATTTAACCATTTTAACGATTTAACTTTCTTCATTGCTGCAACCATTTGCCGAGGATCTGCAGATCGTCGTGCGGACGCGGGATGACCTGCACGCTGACAATAGAGCCGACCTGGGCAGCAGCGGCGGCACCGGCATCGGTGGCAGCCTTAACGGCGGCCACATCGCCCCGGAAAAATCCAGTGACGTATCCGCTGCCGATCTTTTCCCAGCCAGTGAGCTGGACGTTCGCGGACTTGAGCGCGGCGTCGCAGGCTTCCATCAGGGCGCAGAAGCCCTTGCATTCAATCATTCCAATCGCTTGTTGAGCCATAAATTTTAGTTCGTTGAGGTTAAATTATTTCTTGCTGCTGGGTTCGTTGACGAAGGTCTTCAAAAGGTCTTCGTGCGGGCGCGCGATAACGTGGGAGCTGACCAGCTCGCCGACTTTGGCGGCGGCCTTGGAACCAGCGTCGACAGCGGCTTTGATGCTGCCGATATCGCCCTGAGCGAGGACGGTAATCATACCGCCGCCGATGGGGATGGTTTTGATCAGGGTCACATTCGCGGCCTTGACCATGGCGTCGCTGGCTTCGATGCTGCCGACGTAGCCTTTGGTTTCTATCATGCCTATTGCTTCACTCATATTTTATTTGTAGTTGATGGTTTGAAGGACGGTTAAATAGTAACTGGTTAAATGAGTTAAATGGGTTGAAACGAACGCGGATAGGCCAAACGGATGCAACTTGCTCGTCGTTGACTTATTTAACTTATTTAACCAATCACTCATATCACTTAATCAGTTCGCACGTGGTATCGGCCTGGAGATTGCAGGCGTTGCCTTCGTCGGTATCGATGTGTACTTCGAGTTTGAAACTGTTATCCACGCGGCAGAGCATCTTATCCAGGATGATACCACACTCGCCACCGATCTTGAGCTTCATGAAATCGCCTTGTTTCACGCCGTAAAATTCTGCGTCAGCCGGCCCCAGGTGGGCATGGCGCATGGCGCGGATGACACCTTCGGGCATCTCAAAAAATCCAGCCGGGCCCATGAGCATGCAACCGAGCGTACCCTTGATATCGCCGGAACTGCGCAGGGGCAATTCGAAGCCGAGCGCGATGCCGTCGGTGTACGCGAGCTCGACCTGGTTCAGATTCCGGCACGGGCCGAGAATACGGAGATTGGAGATGACGCGGCTGCGTGGCCCGATAAGCGTGAGAGTTTCTTTGGCGGCGAATTGGCCGTCCTGATAGAGCCACTTGTGGACGGTGAGTTGATGGCCTTTACCAAATAAAGCTTCAACCGCCGCCTGCGTGAGATGGCAATGACGCGCACTGACATTTACCAACAAGGGATTGGGCCCTGCGGCAATGCGCGGCATTGGTTTACCAAGCTTTTGATAAACAGCCTGGCGGACCAGATGTTCGACAACAGCCCTATGCGGGGCTGAACCATTGGCGGTCATATGGGAGGTATTTCACCCTATTCTGAAAGTTTGTCAACTTTTTTCTTGCAATATCTTCCAATATCTATCATTCTCATGACAGATGCAGGCTGAGGAACGTCAAAAACGCATCGAAAGCTACCTGCAAAAGGCAGAATTCGCATCGTTGGAGGAATTAGCAAAACACGTCGAAGTTTCGGTTTCGACAGTGCGACGGGACGTTTCTGCCCTGGAAGCAGCGGGTACAGCCAGACGGACGCATGGCGGTGCGCGCATCCTCTTCCCCAATTCCGAGGAACTTACTTTTTCCGGACGCGATAATCATCAACTCACCGAGAAGGATGCCATCGGCAAGGCGTGCGCTGCGCTGATCCAGCCAAATCAAAGCATCATCATCGACGCGGGTACGACGTGTTATCACGTGGCGCGGTTCCTCGGCGAAAAATCTCCGCAGATCGTGACGAACTCATTGCCGGTGGCGAATCTTTTTGCTGGCGCGAACAACTCCGAGGTGTTGGTCAGCGGTGGTGTCATCTATCCGCGCCTGGGAGTGCTGGTGGGACCGAATGCGGTGGAGGCATTCTCAAAATTGCACGTGGACGTGGCCATCATGAGCGCGGGTGGCATCACGATGGAAGGCATCACGAATTCGCATAGTCTGTTGATTGATATCCAACTGGCGATGATCCGGGCGGCACACAAGGTGGTTTTTTGTTTCGATCACACGAAGTTTGGACGTCGGTCGGTGACGCCGCTGTGCGGGATTGATGTGATTGATACCATCATCACGGATAGCCTGGCGCCAGCGGAGTTGGTCGGGCAACTAAGGGCGAAAGGTGTGGAAGTGATTGTGGCGGGGTGAATTGCAATTAGTATCACCAACCCAAGCTACCAAAGTAGGATCTGTAAAGCGCTATCCCCAAGCACGCCACACCAATAAAACCACAGCAAAAGCAAAAATCTCTTCGCAAGTTTCTCGGCTTACGAAATCCCATAATAAAACCTAACATACCCACAGTAAAAGCAGCAGGATATTGCAATAACCCCAGAGTCGCACAAGCACCACGAAGTCCATTTTCTGCACTAGCGCGACGCGATTCAATTTTTGCGCGTGTTGCTATATCTTCGGCGACTCCTTTGGGCAAAGATGCCTCTGGCGAGAGATGATTCTCTCTCCGATATTCTTTCTCAAACATTTGTGCAATATGTGTTTCAACTGTGTATCCGATTTGCCACTTAGGATGTCCGTCTCTAGTTACCTCACGCGGCAGAATGCCACCGGCAATCTGATTTAAAACCTCAATGTAAACGCAGGTGAAAAGAATCTCCAGGGTGAGCAAAATGAAAAAAATTCTCAGGAACTTTGAGGCAGTTGGACGAACCACCTCTTTTCCCAATTCGTCGGATCCATTGTGGTCCATGAATTCACTTTAGGAAATCCACCACACTTATTCCAGCAACTTATTCAGTTCTTCGACTACTTCCTCCACAGTTAAAGCATTCAGACCGCGGACACTTTTGGCGATGATGACGTGCTCGCCTTGTGGTCGCCAGATTTCTTCCACGGAATTTCCCCAAAGTATCAGCGTCGGTAAACCGACGGCGGCGGCGAGGTGCGAGATGCCGGAGTCGTGCCCGACAAATCCGATGCAACCCTGCAACAAACGTCCCAAATCCGGCAAGGGCAGGCTTTGCGCAACGGTCACGCGACTCGGCGGCAGCGCCGCTGCAAGCCGTTGCAGGCGTTCGCCTTCCGCTTCGCCACCTACAATCAAAAGATTCACATCGGTTGAAGATAGAATGAGTTCGATGAGCTGCGCCCAGTTGGCTTCCGGCCAATTTTTCTTGTCACTGCCACTGCCGGGATGCAAGGCGATGCGGCGTGGCGGGTGTGTCGCGTCTGAGGCCAGATTGAGGCGCGGGACTTCGTCCACGCCGTAGATGGCGAGCGTTTCGAGCGGGCGGAGAAATAGTTTGGTGGCGTGAATCTTTTTGGATTCATCCGGGCGGTGCGGACCGACGATGAAATTGGCCTTGGTGCAGGTGAGGACGTTGTTCTGGAAAATAAGGTCGGGGTCGTAGAGGTACGAGATGATGATGTTGAACTGTGAAAAGTATTTCATCAGTTCCACCGAGAGCGTGCCGTTGCGCGCAAAGAAACCGGCGAGCGCGCCAGCCTCGATGGATTTGACTTCGTCAACGAGATTGGCCTCCAGCGCGAGTTTGGCGATGTGCGGGTAGCCGAGAATCTCGATGTGTGTCTCGGGGAACTGGCGGCGGAGCGCGGCGATGGCCGGGACGGTGAGGATGAAATCGCCGATGGCGCCGCCACGGATGACGAGAATTTTGCCGCGTTGCTTCACGAACAAAACTCGCCGTTATTGGAATTTTGTAAAGCCCAACACAGCAACAAATAATCCGAACGCGAGCCGGATGACGGAGCCGATTTTGATGCGGTTCTCATCGGCGGTGGCCCAATTGAGCAGGTCGCGCAGTTTGTAAGGAGAAATAGTGAACCAGATTCCGGCGACGACGAGGACGTAGGCCCAGGTCTGGATGACGAGCACCCAATGGGTTGTGCCGAGATAAGGACGCCCGGTATCGACCATGAGTTTGGCCAGCAACATCAGGCAGACGGCGAGGCCGCGCACGGCCAGCAGGTCCTGCACAAAGAAACAGGAACCGACGCCCACAGCGCCGAAAAGCAGCATGAGCATGGGCTTATAGCTGCCAAAATCGGAGATGGCCTCGCGATTGAGGTTCCATTCAAACCAGCCAGTGGCCAGCAGCATAAGGACGATGCCGAGGGGCACGTTACGGGGAAATTTGCGCACGGAAGCCGCGAAACCCTGCGGATTGACGATGCCATAGATCTGCGGCAGCCCCATGCCGAGGCCGACGAGAATGGCTAAGGTAGATAGATTCAGCGTCATTATCGGACAAGATGATGAAGAATGTGTTCGAAAAGTAAATGCGAAAGGGGTTTTAACCACATATGAGCAAGCATTTACAGCTTGGCTGCCATGTATATGATTCTGGTGTCGCTTTCACATGCCGTGCTTAAGGTCCAAGAGTCCTATAACCTTCGGCCTTTTCCCAAGTAATTCCGAACTCAATTGAACCACCGTGAAGAATCCAAACACAATTCGAAGAGATCTTAATTTTCAATGGTTGCAAATCAGTAATGATCTTGGGTAACGATGCGTTGCCTATAGAAAGTTCAGCATATCGATTGGTACCCAACGGATAATTGGCGATCAAGGAATCGCACGCTTTCGTAAGGGCGATGTAATAAGTGTCGCTCTTATGCTGGAACCTATAATATTGAGTAAGAAACGGACTCAAAAAGAAAAGGCCACTTGCGCAAGCGAGAAGCAGGATCAATGAAGCAATGATGTAAATAGCCCTCATGCTCGAGGAATTAAAGCCGGATTGCATGGGTTAGCAAGTTTGTTCCGCCGCTAATCATTTTAGCTGTGCGAAGCGTGGCGGTTTGGTTTAATGCGCGGCGCATTAGCACATGAAAGTCACACTTAACTGGCTCAAACAATACGTCGATTTTAACTGGTCGCCGGAGGAAACGGTGGAACGGCTCACCATGCTCGGGCTCGAGGTCGAGGGCGTGCAGAAGATCGGCGGGGAATTCACCGGCATCGTGGTGGCACAGGTCATCACGCGCGATAAGCATCCGAACGCCGACAAGCTATCGGTCTGCCGCGTGAATGACGGCACCACCGAACGCCAGATCGTGTGTGGGGCGCAGAACTTCAAGGCGGGCGACAAAGTGCCGCTCATCCTTCCGGGCGCGTCGTTGCCGCCCAAGGCCGGTGAAAAAGAACCGTTCACCATCAAGGTGGGCAAGATCCGTGGCGTGGAATCGCACGGGATGATGTGTTCGCCACAGGAACTCGGCCTGCCGGACCAGGTGGATGGGCTGCTGATTTTGCGCGAGGACGCGAAGGTGGGCCAGCCGTTCGCGGAATATCTCGGGCGCAGTGGCAACGATGTGGTCTATGACCTCGAGGTGACGCCGAACCGGCCGGACTTGAACAGTGTTGTTGGAATTGCGAGGGAGATTGCGGCCGTCACCGGGAATCCGCTGCGGATTCCGGAATTAAAAATTAAAAATTCAGAATTAAAAACCGAAGACCTCGTGGCGGTGAAGATTGAGGATGCGGAGATCTGTCCGCGTTATACGGCGCGCGTTATTAAAAACGTGAAGATTGGGCCCAGCCCGGATTGGTTGCGGTCCACGCTGGAGAAAATCGGCATCCGCAGCATCAACAACGTCGTCGATGTGACGAATTTTGTGATGATGGAAGTGGGCCAGCCGTTGCATGCGTTCGATTATCATCTCATCGCCAAGGGCGCGGATGGCAAGCCGACGATCGTGGTGCGGCGCGCAGGCGCGGGCGAGAAATTCAAGACACTGGATAACCAGGAACGCACGCTGATGCATGAAATGCTGCTCATCGCCGATGCGCAGAAGGGGGTCGCGCTGGCCGGCGTGATGGGCGGTCAGAACACGGAGATCAACAACGCGACGAAGGATGTGCTCATCGAGAGCGCGTATTTTTCGCCGGTGAACATCCGGCGGACGAGCAAGCTGCTGGGGCTGCGCAGTGAATCGAGCTATCGCTTTGAGCGCGGCGCGGATGTGGGCATCTGTGATTGGGCGAGCCAGCGCGCGGTGCAATTGATTTTGGAGACAGCGGGTGGCGAACTGGCGCAAGGCGTGGTGGATGTATATCCGAAGACGGCGACGCCGAAACAGATCACGCTGCATTTCTCGAAGACGAAGGATCTGCTGGGCATCGGTATTTCGCATCACGACCAGATCGAGTTTCTCACGCGACTGGGCCTCACGGTGACAGAACAGAATCCGGGCATCTGCACGTTCCAGATACCGACGTGGCGCGTGGACCTGAAACGCGACACCGATTTGGTGGAGGAGATCGAACGCTTGCATGGGCTGGATAAAACGCCGGCCACTTCGCCGCGCGGAGCCATTGGGGCGAATACGTTTGACGCAGTGCATGACCAACTCGCGGAGGCGCGACGCATTTTGTGTGCGCTGGGGTTGAATGAGGCGCAGGGGCAGACGCTGGTCGCGAATGCCGAATGTCGAATGCCGAATGGTGGATTGGTTGCTCTAGCTAATCCGCTGAGCTCGGACATGGATGTGTTGCGGCCGTCGTTGTTGCCGGGGCTCATCCACGCGCTGCAACACAATATCACGCGGAAGAATTATGACGTGGCGTTGTTCGAGGTGGGACGCGTGTTCTCATCGCACAACGGCGCGACCAAGGAAGAACGGCGTGTGGGTATCGCGTTGACGGGCCAGCGGGCGCAAAATTTCTGGAGCGGTGAGGAGCGGGACGCGAAGTTTGATGTGTTCGACCTCAAAGGCATGCTCGAAGATTTTCTGGAGCAATTCGGTTTGCGCGGCGTGACGTTCGCACGGCGCACGGAGGCATCGGCGATGTTCCTGGAATCAGCGACGGTGTCGCTGGGCGGGAAATTGCCGTTGGGCGAATTCGGACAGTTGTCCCCTGCCCTGGCTAAAAAATATGATTTGCGCGATGCGGTATTGTTGGCGGAGTTGAATCTCGACCAATTGCTGGCGCGGCGGAATCCGGCGAAGTCGTTCAAGGCGCTGCCGCAATTTCCAGCGATCCGCCGTGACCTCGCGATGCTGGTTACCGAAGCGACGACGCATGAGGCGGTGTTGCAGGCGGTGAAACAGGCGAAGCCCGCAAACCTCGAGAGCGTGGATCTGTTCGACGTGTTCCGGGGCAAAAATATTCCGGATGGGCAGAAGAGCCTCGCATATGCGTTCACGTATCGGTCACCGGAGAAGACGTTGACGGATGCAGATGTGAACGCGGCGCATGAAAAGATGGTGGAGGCGTTCATGGCGCAGCTGGGAGCGACGGTGAGGTAGAAATTGCGGATGGGGGAACATCCAACATCCAACGTCGAACAACCAACATCCAATGATTTTGTTAGGGCGAAGGGGTGGTGAAGCCGCGGGCCAGAATGGGAACGCCGGTAATATTTTGCATGGTGAAGGTGATGGTGTGGCTAAAGGTGCCTGCGGGAAACTGTACGCGGATGGCGGTGATGTGCGAAGGATCCACCCGGTTGGTGACCGATATCATCAAGCCTGAGGCGGGATCGAGCATAGGATTGATGATGAACCCGGTTGAAATCTTTGCAGGGATGAGGCTGTAGGCAGCGGTTTTTCCACCGGCGAGGCGTATCTCTATTTGTGGCTGTGCAGGTTGAAAGAAAAATCCCCGGATGGAATTCAGCAAGGTGGCATGCAGACCGATCTTCAACCAGAGGGCGTTTTGTGGAAGGGTGACCCATTCGCCCGGAACAGCGATCACTTCTCTGGCGTTTTCCAAATGATATCCGGCGCCTGAGGGGGCATTGCGTTGCCAGAGAACAAAATCATTTTCGGCGCAGACGGGCGTGTAGTAAGCGAGGACGGATAAGAGGATCTGCCCGTCTTCGAGGGCCGGAAAGCGGTCGTCGATGGGTGCATAATTCCAGAGGATAAATTCCGGGCAGGATGAGGAATCGAAGAAGCCGGAGTTCAACCGCTGAAGTTCGGGTGTGTACGCGGAGTAATCCTGAAAAACGGGATGGAGTCGATAGTTGAGGTCGTTCAACAGGGCAAAATCCTGATTCCAACCTAAAACGTCCATGGAAGAGTTGCCGGCGATGGCGGCAATGCGCGGCAACCGGGCGGTCTGGCGGCGGTTGGCCAGCGCGACCTCAAGCAGGCGGCGGTAGTGAGTAGGAGCAACTACGGCGGTGACGCGATTTTCAACACCGGGAATGGCCAAAGCGCGGATATCGCGAAAAAATTGAAATTGTTTCAGTGACAAGCCTGCACAGATGACGACCAGGGCGGCGACAGTGACCCGGAGCGTCCATCGGTTCTTGGATGGCGGCACAGGCAGGATGGCAGGCACGAGGAACGTGAGCATGGCGGCATAGACGAAGAAGACGATGTTGTGAAAATAATCGGCGCGGACGAATCCTTCTTTCCACGCCAGAAAAGTGCCGGCAGCCAGGATGATGAGTTTGGTGGAACGGGAGGCGGTGCCGGCGGAGCCACGCCAATGAAGCAGCAGCGAGGTGGTAAGGGATGCCGCGGCAAAGACCCCGAAGACGAGGCGCAGCGGGTTGGGCGGAATGGCCATGGCGGCCGCATAACCGGAAGTGATCTGCCAACTGTGATGGAACCATGAGCCCAAGTTGGATAAATTTTGACCCGCGAACAGCCAGCCGGACAGGAATGCGATGAAAGCGCTGGCGAGAATGACGGCGGGCTGGAGTGGTTGCTTCCGACAGGCAAAAGCGAACGCTATCGTGCACAAACCCAAGAGGCTGTAGAGGCAAAAAGTGAATTTGAACAGCGAGAGCAACCCCAAAAGGCAGCCGAAGCCGATCAACCGGCTGAAACCGGGCTGTTCACCAGGCAGGCACGCGGTAGTGAACAGAGTGATGGCGAGATAATAAATGGGGTCGATCCCAAGATCGATATTGTGCGGAATGCTGAATAACGGCAGAACGAGACAGACAGTGACGCGCAGGGCCAGCGGGAGACGTTTTAGAAAATGAAGTGCGGCACAGGTGAGCGCACCGGAAAAAACAACTGACCAGGCGAGGATGAGCCAGAAGTCAGTGCCCCAATAGTAATCGTTGGTCAGAAAACCGAGCGGGCCATACGTGAAGATCAGGTCCCTGCCCCATTGCAAATGATGGTCGAAGGCAAAGACGAGGACGGCTTCCCACGATTGCGGACGGTCATGAGTAAGCGTGGTGATGGGAATTTTCAGGAAGGCAAAGAACAGCAAGGCACCGGCGATGATCCAATATATGGTGCGCCGGGAATTACGGGATGAAGAGTGAAGAGTAGAGTGCGAATGCAGAACAGGAACAACTGCTGGGTCTGTATTACCTTGGATTCGCATCGAATGGCGCGAGCGCTTGTGCAAGGTAATGGTTTGGGTTGGCAGATAGAAAGGAATAAATCGGGCACGGAGGGCGGCCGATTTGGGAAGATGCGAGCAAGATTGGCCACAGAGACACCACGTGAAACGTGGCAAGCAGAGGGCACAGAGTTGGTTAATTTGGGAACATCCAACACCCAACATCCAGCACCCAATGAGGAGGTTAGATTTCGGCGTCTGTGGAAGAAGGGTGCAGGCCGAGTTGCTTCAATTTTTCACGGAGGGTGAGGCGGGACAAGCCCAGCCAGCGGGCGGCTTTGGCCTGGTTGCCTTCAGCGAGTGTGATGGCTTGCTTGAGAATTTCCCTTTCAGCTTCGGCGAGCATTCGCGCATGGGCATCGGCCAGGTCGCCCTTTTGCGCGCGGGCGAGCAGGTCAGCGGCGTAAATAGCGAAGGAGTTGCCTGACCCGGCGGAATCGGGATTGCGGGCGGCGAGGGCCTGGCGGACGGCATCGGCATTGATGGCGAGACCGCGCGCGCCGAGCAACAGGCGGCGGGTCATGTTCTCCAATTCACGGACGTTGCCGGGCCACGGGTCGGCCTGCAACACGGCGATGGCGTCGGGCGAGATCGCGGGGTTTTCCACACCGAAGTCGCTGGCGTATTTACGGAAAAAGTGCTGCACGAGGATGGGAATATCCTCGCGGCGTTCGCGCAAGGGCGGAATCTGCAGGCACACGACGTTGAGACGATGAAAGAGGTCTTCGCGGAATTTGCCGTCGCGGATCATCGCTTCGAGGTCGCAATGGGTGGCGGCGAGGACGCGGACATCCACGGTGATGGTCTCAGTGCCACCGACGCGTTGAAACGTTTGTTGCTGGAGGACGCGCAGGAGTTTGACCTGCGTATTGAGCGAGAGGTCGCCGATCTCATCGAGGAAGAGCGTGCCTTTGTTGGCCTGTTCGAAACGGCCGATGCGGCGCTGGTCGGCGCCAGTGAACGCGCCGCGTTCGTGGCCGAACAATTCGCTTTCGAGGAGATTCTCGGGGACGGCGGCGCAATTGATGGCGATGAAGGGCGCGTTGGCGCGGAGGCTGTGCTGGTAGATGGCGCGCGCGATGAGTTCCTTGCCGGTACCGGTCTCGCCGCGGATGAGCACGGTCACGGGCCGGGCAGCGATGCGGCCGAGTTCCTTGCAGACATCCTGCATGGCGCGGCATTGGCCGACGAGCGCAGTACCGGAGGCGACGGGCGCATCGGGCAGGTTGACGGGTTCGCGCATGAGGCGGCCGGCTTCGGCGGCGCGATGAAGCACACTGAGCAATTCGCGCATCTCAAAAGGTTTTTGCAGGTAATCGTATGCGCCAAGTTTGGTGGCCTCAATGGCGGTCTCGATGGTGCCATGCGCGGTCATGAGGACAACGGGCAGGCGCGGCTGGGTTTGGTGCAGTTGACGGACAAGTTCCAGGCCGCTGAGCCCGGGCAGGCGCAGGTCGGTGAGGACGACATCAAATTCCACTTTGCCGGTGAGGCGCAGGCCTTCATCGCCCCGGTTGCAAACGGTGACGAGAAAACCGTCCTCCTGGAGCACATCGGTGAGATTGGACGCGAGACTGGCGTCGTCTTCGATGAGCAGGATGTGGGCGGCGGTGGGCATGAGTGGTTAATTAGTATGAGGAATATGGCGGGCGGCGGTACGGGGGAAAAGCGGCGCTGAAGCGGCCGCACTCCAGACGCTTCGCGAGGTTCGAGGGAAGTTTCGTTTTGTGCGCTTGCAAGCATTGCGATGTGCTGCGAGCCAGGACGGCTCGCGCTCCGGGATAAACTTTTGGCGAACCACCCATCGCAAGCTCAACGGCGTAATTGGCTGTCGCTGGACGGGGTGGTCGCAACTGGTTTTCCATTTCCAGCACTGTCGTTGATTTCGCGAGGCAAAACAACGCCGAAGGTCGTGCCGGCGCCGGGGCGCGTCTGGTACTGGAGCATGCCGCCATGCTTTTCGACGATGCGCGCGGCGATGGGCAGGCCGAGACCGGTGCCCGTTTCTTTGGTGCTGTAGAAGGGATCGAAGAGTCTTTTTTCGGCCTCAGGCGAAATGCCTTTGCCGGTGTCGGTGACTTCGAGGATGACGACGTCGCTCTCGGTTTTGCCAAGGCGGGCGCGGGCGGGGCGCGCACTGAGCTTGACGCTGCCCGTGCCATCAATGGCTTCCGCGCCGTTGCGCACGAGGTTGATGAGAACCTGTTTCAAGTGGCCGGAATCCACTTTGATAAAGAGGTCGGGCTTGGAATCGACGGTGATCTGGACTTTGCGGGCTTCGAAGTTCGGGGCCATCAATCCCTGGACATCGCGCAGCAAGGTATCCGCAGAAATTATCTCAAGGCGCGGATCGGAGGGTCGCGCGAAATTCAAGACATCCTGCACGATGCGTTCGAGGCGCGAAATCTCGGCGCCAATGATGTCGGTGTCCTTGCGCGCGGCGGGAACGGTCTGGAGATGCTTCTCCAACGTATAGAGGCGCGCTTTGAGCGACGTGAGCGGATTGCGGATCTCGTGCGCGATGCCGGCGGCGAGGGTGCCGAGGGTGACGAGCTTCTCCTGTTTCTCGAGGAGGGTCTGGCTGTGCACGAGTTTCACGCGCAAGGGCGCGATCATGTCGCGGTAGATGACCCAGAACAACACCAGGACAAGAACGAGCAATGAGACGAGGCTAGCGATGAGGATGTCCCGCAACACGACGAGCGAATCGACGGCGTTGCCGAGGAACGCGGCTTCGGCGGTGCGATGGGCTTCAGTCAATTGATGCACGAGGTCACGCATGCGCGCGGATTGGATGTTGAAAGCATCGAGTTCCGTGAGCGAACCGTTGTTCATGAGCGCGGGCTGGCCGTTGGTATGCACGGCGTTGGCGGCGGCGAGGAAATCATCGTAGGCAATGTTCAATTGCTTGAACACATTGCGCTCGGCATCGGTGCTGACGGGCGATTGGGGATTGGTGGTGGGATCGAAATGGTCGATCCAATTATTCAGGTTGCTGCTGGCGAGGTCGAAATCGGCCCATTCCTGAGGGTTGCGCACGAGGGCGTAGCGGAGCATGGAATCGTAGAGGTTTTGGATCTCGCGTCGGGCTTCGCTGGCGAGCTGGAAACGCTCGATCTGCGAGGCGGTGAGTTGCGTCTCCAGGTGCTGCACGCGGGTCGATGCCACCAGGAGGCCGCGGATCATGCCGCCGGCCAGAAGGAAAAGGCCGATGACGATAAGCCAAAAGCGAATGCCCGAAGGAAATCTCATATTTTTTAGTACCCAATAATCAGTGGATGCTTTCACGAACCTCGCGAGGTTGAAAGGTTGAATGCAATTGCCGTGCCCAAGGCGATGTGCGCGGATGCGGCGAATCGTGCGCGGTTTCCGCGCGCAAGTGGTAAGCGGCTTATCACATGCATGGCAAGGTATCTACCAGTTTGGCGGTCGATGTGTTCAATTCGCGTGCAAACAGGAGGGAGGGGGGTTGGCATGGCAGGTGCGAAGGCTGAATGACGAATGACGAATGGGCACAAGTGATGGGTGGCAGGTGCGAAGCGTCACGTGTCAGGAGCACAACCAAAACCTATGAATGAACGACATATGAATTCCAATCTGGATGCCAAGACGATGACGCCAGCCACGGACCGCTTGCAGAGGATTCTGGTCGCGGATGATGATGAGGCGTTGCGCTATTTGATTTTCCGCGTGCTGGTGAGCGAGGGATACGAGGTGAGCATGGCGTTCGATGGCGAGAATGCGTGGGACAAGTTGCGCACAAAGGATTTTGACCTGTTGCTCACGGACAGCGATATGCCGCGTCTTAAAGGGCCGGAACTCATCAAGCGCATGCGCGAACACGGCATTGAGATGCCGGTCATCCTGACATCCGGCGCCTTTTCGCATGAGGCATCGCGGGCCTTGCAAAAGGATGAGCTATTGCACATCGCGCAGGTGGTGACGAAGCCGCTCAATATCTGGGATTTTGTAAAGATTGTGCGAAACGTGCTCGGGAAGACTGCCAAAGAGGTGGAGGCTGAAACCAGTCGACCCGAGCCACGTTTCGCAGTGCCGGAAACGACCGAACAACCGCGCCGGAACCATGTGCTCATCGCCGATGACGATGCGCTGGTGCGCGGCAGCCTCGCCGCCGTGCTGGAATCTGAAGGGTACCAGGTGGAAGAAGCGTGCGATGGCAACGAGGCGGTGGACCGCGCTATCAGGAACAAGCCGGACCTGGTGTTGCTGGACCTCAATATGCCGCACGCCGACGGTTGGACGGCGTTCAATCAATTGGACAAGATAACGCCGCTGTTGCCGGTGATCATCATCACGGCGCGGCCGAATCAATATAAAGAAGCGGTGCGCGTAGGCGTGGATGCTTTCATGGAAAAGCCGATGAATATACCCATCCTCATGCGCGCGATCAAACGGCTGACGACGGAGGAGGATGAACGCCACGTGAAGCGCATCACGCACCGGGGTTTTGTGACGCAGTTGTTGGATGAAAATTATTCGTAAATGAGGCGAGAGGCGATGGGCGCTTGGCGAGAGGCCAGCGGAATGACGAATGACAATGGCGAGGGACTAGGGATACATGAAGAGAAAAAAGGTGATTGGAAAAACGAACAACGTTATGACAGAGAAAGCAACAGCACCCCTGCCACATCCGCATCCGCGGGTTCGGGCGGTTGGACGATTGTTCATCCGAAGGAAACTCCAATCCGCACGCAGATTTTTTTGAAGCAATGCTTATGCACGAAAGACACAATAACCAATCCGCCGGGCGTTCTCATCGCGGGAGTCGCATCCTGCTGGTGGATGATGACCAGGCGGTGCGGGATTCGTTGAAGGAAGTGTTGGAGGGTGAAGGCTATGTGGTGGTTCCAGCGGAGAATGGTGAACGGGCGCTGGAATTGGCGAATGAATCGCGCATCGACCTGGTGTTGCTGGATCTCAATATGCCGGTGAAGAATGGCTGGGACACTTACGAACGGCTGACGGATGAGCATACGTTCACGCCCGTCATTATCATCACGGCGCGTCCGAATCAATTGTTCACCGCGATAGGTGCCGGTGTGGGCGCGCTGATGGAAAAGCCGATGGATATCCCTACCCTGCTCGGCACCATGGAAAGGCTTTTGGCTGAACCGCCGGAGAAACATTTGGAACGGTTGGTGGGACGGAATAAGGAGTTTTTTTATAAACCGGCAGCTAAACAATAAATGACGAGAGCCGAGGGTCGAGAGTCGAGGGCCAGCGGGGAATGGATAATGGATGAGTGGTGAATGCAATGCGTGGTGCGTGGTGCGTCAAGTATGTGGCTGGTGCGATTGGCGAAGGGGATTAGGCAGCGGTGACGGGTTTTGTGTAAATACTCGGGACTGACCCGAATGGCCTAATGGCCTAAATGGCCTTTATAGATCCAGGCACCGTTTTACGGCAGGATTTCGAAAAAAGCCAACTATCAATTGGCGGAAGAGTTCAAAACTCACCAAAGGGCCAAAGATTGGCGGATGATTTCGTCCAGTTCGGCTTTGGTTTCGCCGCCGCCGAAGGTGAAGGTGCCGGTGAGATGTTTCCAGTCATCCAGCGACAGGCCGTAAAGGTCGCGGGCGATGAAAGCTTCCAAGGCGGCGCGGGTTTTCACATCGCGCGGGTCTTTCAAAAGCTTGTTGGCAAATTCCGCCAATTTCTTTTTCTGGGAAGCGGATATCTCAGGGACGGGCAATTCGTAAATATAAAACATATTCACTGTCGCCGACATTTTACTCCTGATGTAGTAATTCAAGGTCAGCGAATCCAGCAGGCAGAGAACAGACCGGGAATCTTCGGAAGGCAACGGCTCTTGTGACAGCATGCCGGTCTTGGACAGTTGATAGTTGGCCGGAATTAAATAGCTCACGGTGTCGGAAAAATAAACTCCTGCGGGGAGCAAAGTCGCAATTATGGTACGTTCGTTGGTGGAACTGCCAATGCGACGGAAAACAACACGCTCACAATCGCAATCCAGTTGAAACTTCTTCGCCTTCCAAAGTTCGGCCAGAAGTTTTTCAAACTCATCCTTCTTCGCCGGGATTTTCTTACCCTCTACCTTTTCCGCTCCGCTGTCGCGGATAAATTGACCAAGCCGGTAAAGCTCTTTGCGGAGTAATTCAGGACGAACCATCTTGTCCTCGGCGTGAAAAACCCGTGGAGCAAAATTGTCGTCAAATTGGTGAATCATCTTACCTTCATAAATTACCGCTTCGCCTTTTTGTAATTTCCGTGCAGGGTCTTTGTGATAAAACTCCACGTCGTCCGCCGGGTGCAGTTCACGGCGGAACTGATAGCCGAGCTCACCTAATAATTTGTGTTCGCCACGAATTCTACCCGCGACGGCAAAATCTTCCGACGAACGAAACTCCATCACAGAAATCATTTGCGGCGAAAACCGACGCAGCATTTCTACGCTGTAACGAATCGGCGAAGAGAAAGCATCCTTGGGGTCATGAAGATAAAACCGCGCATCGAAAGAGTGATTCTTAGGTGTGACCGCACCTTTGACCACCTTGAAGAAGCCAAATTTGAAACGACCGTCCACATCTGGGAAGATCTGCTTGGTCTTTTCCCGTCCCTTCTCAATGACCGTGTAGCCGCGATTTTCAAAGGAGGTCAGTTCATCCAGCCGGTGTTCGGTGATAAACCAGCGGCGGATATCGGCACAACCTTCATCGGTTTGGATGCTGGACGGCACCAGTAGCGAGAATTGGCCGCCCTGACGAACGAGCGAAAGATCGCGCTCGATAAAGAGCTTAAACAGATTCCAGTCACCGGTGCCCTGTTTCTTGAACGTTTTACCAAAATATTCCTTGTGGCGTTCGTAGTAGGCTTCGTGTTCATGCCAGCGGGCGGCAAAATCCTTGTTGGCCTTGAGTTCATCATTGAACCATTTTTCAAATGATGGTCCGTCCATGCCCATTTTGCTGAACTGCGGTTTGCCCCGATAAAAACCGGCGGCGAATTCCTTGCGGACAGGTTTGAACCCCTCCCACGGGGGATTGCCGATGACACCATCAAAGCCGGGATTTTTTACACGTTTGCCGTCTGGCGAGAAGCAGCAGGGCCAGAAGTGAAGCGCGAAGCCACCCGGCTCGCAGGGAAGGTTTTCGCTTTGGAAATGCTCAACGAATCCGGCCCGAACCTTTTTGCGCAAGGCAAGCGCTTCATCCAGCGGTTCGTGCCGCATGGGATTCTCGATATAACGGGCGCGGAGTTCTGCCAGTTTTTTCAACTCGGCCTGATGGTATTCCGCGAGCCAAGCGGCCTGTCTATCCAGGTCCACATCCACGAGCGAGTCGGCGGAATGAAAATTCAATTCGAGATTGGGAAGAATCTTTACAATGTCAGTCTTGAGAAGGCGGTAATTGTAATCAGCGGGAGAAAGTTTGACAGCTTCCTTCCAGATGTTGGTCTTGGCGACTTCGAGTGCGCCGGGGTCCTTGTCCGCGCCAAAAATGTGGCGCAAGAGAATTTGGGCGATGAGCACGCGGCGATTGTCAAAATTCTGGCGGCGGCGAAAGCCGAGGGCGTTCTCCACGTTCGGGGGAAGTTCAGCAAGGTACAGCTCGCCGTTTTCCGGCTTGAGGATTTTTTCGACCCAGGCACAGGCAGCCGCAACCCGTTCGTATTGCCGCCAGAAGGCACGCAGGACTTTGATGAGAAACCCGCCGCTGCCGCAGGCGGTATCGGCGACGCGCAGTTCCGCGAGCTGGGCCATGAGGGTTTCGGCGCGGGCAAAATCGCATTTCTGGCTGCCGACGCAATCGCAAATGTCATCCACGAGTTTTCCGGCGAGGGAGTTGACGAGGGAATCGGCCATGGGGCCGGTGATGCCGGCGGGTGTGTAGTAGATGCCCTCGTCCTTGCGGTTGGCGGCGAGGAACATCTCATAGCTCTTGCCGAAGATGTCCTCATCAATGCGGCGATAGTTGTAATGGACGATGCCCCGGCTAAAGGTCTGGTCCCAGGGGTTGATGCCGAGCACGAAATTCAGCTTTTCAGAAAAGCGGCGGAGATTCTCAGGATCTTTATCGAGACGATCCCAGATACGCTGGGAAAAGATTTCGGTGTCGTAATATTCATCGAAGAAGTCTTCAAAAAATTCGAGGAATTTGGGAACAACTCGATGCGCGCCTTTTGGTTCCCAAAGGCGGGTAAAACGCGAATATTCATCCTGCGTAAACCGATATTGAACGAGGCCAAAATCTTCAATGGTGCGGGCAAAGATGAGTTTGTTGATGAGCAGGATGATGGACTCAGCAGCCAGCTCCGTGGGAACCCACTTTACCTTGTCAAATTCACCATACCAGACTTTGAGATCTTCGAAAAACTGCTGCTCCAGTTCTGGTTTCTCCACGGTATCTTCGGCCCGTCGCAGGGTGTCCAGCACACTGCCGGATTCATGGCAGCGGGCGAGGAAATCTGAGAAGGGTTGTTCCGCGAAAGGTTTATCCTCGAAGAAAAAATCGCGCGCGCTGAAGAACCAGGCGGTGCGAAGGTCGGTGAGGATCAGATATTCGTGGTCACGAAGATATTTTTTAACCTGAGCGACGTGATGTTTTGGATTGGCGTCATAGCGCCAGAGTGTGTCCTTATCGTCGCGCTGAAAGAGGGGTTTGAGTTCCAAAGGAAGTGGATCGCCCATGCGGTCGGGCAGTATGAAGTCCACCCAACCCTCGCCACTGCCGACCTGACGGGTAGGCTGAAATCCGAGGACATCTTTGCAAAGAGCAGAGAACAGGTCTTCCGCCGCTGACTCTGGTTTTGAACCATTTTTTAGATCGAGCAAATATTTGGCAATCGGCCGGTAGGGAGAAAGCAATTTGGAATCACCGGCAAGCGGGAGGAAGTCCACGCTTTCGCGTGAAGTCAAATCGGCCAGGGCTTTGAGGATGTCAGTATAATTCACCGGCTGTATTTAGCTGGTTCTGTCAGCGGTAGAGTAAGGATGTGGGGGATTATCGGCAAATCGTTTCGTGAAGCTGGCGGGAAATAAATTTAATGAAACCTTCACGCAAATCGACACGTTCGAGTTTTCCGATGGGTGCTTTTGACATGGCAGTCATCGAATCGTATTTCAAACGGAGGCGTGCGCAAACTCAAAGCGTTGGCCGACCGGCGGTTTTGCAAACCGTTGCTCTAGCAGTTTTGGAGGGGACCGGGCGTATTTCAAACGGGTGAAGGGGCAAGGGGAAAGAGGGAGGATTGTTGGATGATGGGATGGGTGGATTTATGGAAATTGGATTAATGGATATGTGGATGACTGGATGAAGACGGACAGAGAACAAGTTTCGGGTTTCGCGTTTCTAGTTCCGAGTTTGGGTCGTTTCAGGGAAAAGCGGGGTCGGGCCACGGCAGTCCAAACCGAAGATTCCGACGGCTCGCGGGGACTCTCGTCCCACCGGGGGGATGGGGAAATGGCAATCTTCAAAAATCCAAATTCCACGGAAGAGGCCGCCTAAAGGCGATACTCCAAACGGGGACGCCGCGTGGAACCACCACGTAAAACGCGGCAAGCCTGGAACGTGGTAAACGCGGTAAAGCTGGTCTCCCGCACGACCGGGGAGCTAAGGGGATGGTTGGATGGTTGGATGAATGGATATGCGGATTGGTAGATTGTTGGATTGTTGGATAAGGCGGAACTCCCGAAGGAAGTCATAAAAATCAAATATTGTAAAACTATTTGTTGACAAAGTTTGACTTTTAAGGTAAAGGTGGGGCTGATCATTTGAAAATGAGATGAAGCAGGCAAGTGGCCAGAGGCTAAAGGTGTTGGGCGAGGGCCAAAAGTCAGGGCTCGGCGGAGTCGCTCCCCACCATGGGGAAGTTTTTAGTTTCGAGTTTCGGGTTGGGAGGCGGCGCACGGAGTGCACGCCCTAGCACCTACCCAACAACTCAACTCAATCCGACTCAATCCGACTTGATCCAGGCAAAATTATTTTGGGGGCGAGATGAATGAAGAAGGCGGAAAATGGGGTCGAGGGCCAAATGTTAGGGCTCGACGGAGTCTCGCCCTACCTCGGGGACGGCTCGTCGGTAGCCTCGCCCCACCGCGAAAATCGCGATGTTCACGGTAATCACAATAATCACAAAAATCACAGAGGGATTTATTTATCCGTTATTCAATTTTTCAATTTTTTCCCGCGCAGGGCCGCGTGGAACCCGGTAAACGGTAAAGTTAGTAGAGCTGATGGTGGGAAAAGTTTTTTGTTTTGGGTTTCGGGTTTCGAGTTCGGGATGGTGGTCATTCCCTGAGATTCGAATAGTTAATGTTGAATGTTCAAAAAAGGGCGTGAAGTCGCGTAAGGACACCTAGCGCACCTTGGTGGACACAGGTGGTTGGAGGATGGGTTTGCGGTGCGCAAAGAGTTTACTTATGCTCGCTGGCGAAATGACCCCGATGCGAAACCGAATGTGCCTGATGGTGCTGTTCATTTGCCTGGGGGTTTTGGGGTCGGTGCGGTCGGTGGTGCGGGCGGCGGATCAGCCGGCGGGGCTGGCGTGGGTGGTGCCGGATGCAACGAACGGGGTGGTAGCGCAGTATGGGGTCACGAAGTTGAAGGTGGCGCTGCGGGCGCAGGGTTGGACGGTGAAGACGGCGGCGTCGCTGGAGGCAGCGAAGGGTGACCTGGTGATCGTGGCGGGGACGTCGACGAACAATGGCGCAGCGGCGAGGTTGTTGCGTGACGCAGGGGTGGCTCTGCCAGATGTGTCTGAAGCGCTCACGGTGAAACGGTTGGAGCGCGGGAAGCAATCGATGTTGGTGTTGTGCGGGGCGGATGAGCGGGGGTTGATGTACGCGGCGTTGGATGTGGCTGAGCAGGTGGGTTGGGCGACGAATGCGGCGGAGGTGTTGAGCGCGGTGCAGGATGTGAGTGAGAAGCCGTATACGCGGGATCGCGCGGTGTCGATGTATACGATGAACCGGGAGTATTGGGAGAGCCGGTTCTATGATGAGCGGTATTGGGCGCGGTACTTCGATATGCTGGCGGCGAACCGGTTCAACAAGGTGCGGATCGTGTTCGGCTACGAGAACGGCGGGTTCCTGGCACCGTGTTATCCTTATTTCTTTCATACGCCGGGCTTTCCGGATGTGCACATGGAAAACCTGACGCGCGAGCAGCAGAAGGTGAATGTGGCAGCGTTGAACCGGTTGATCGAGATGGCGCATGAGCGGGGCATCGCGGTGGCGATCGGTATCTGGGACCATATCTATCGGGCGGGTGTGCAAAGCGGCGGCGCAGAGTGGTTATCGGATTACCGGAACCAGCCGATACCGAACACGGTGAGCGGGGTGACATCGACGAACCTGAATGCGTACACGCTAGCGTCGTTGAAAGTGTTCTTCAAAACGTTCCCGGGGATCGATGAGATACAATTCCGCATCCACGAGGAGTCGGGATTGAAGCCGGAGGAGATGGATGGGTTCTGGCGGACGGTGTTCACGATGGCGAAGCAGGAGCGGCCGGACTTGTTGTTCGAGGCGCGCGGCAAAGGCACGCCGGATAGCGTGATCGATACGGCGCTGGACCTGGGGATCCATCTGCGCGTGGAGACGAAGTATTGGATGGAGCAGATGGGTTTGCCGTTCCCTCCGACGCACGTGAACCCGGCGGACCAGCAGAACCGGCGTCATGGGTATGCGGATTTCCTGAAGTATCCGAAGCGGTATGACATGAATTGGACGTTGTGGAACGGCGGCACGGCGCGGGTGTTGTTGTGGGGTGACCCGGATTATGTACGACGGTTCCTGGACACGACATTCCTGTATGACAGTCCGAATTGGGATGTGAACGAACCGCTCGCGACCAAGATGGAGGCGCAAAAACCGGACGTGAAGCCATTCGACCTGATGCCGGAGCGTTACCGGTATTATGATTATGAGTTTGAGCGGTACTGGTATTTCTTCAAGTTGTGGGGCCGGCTGGGTTATGACCCGCAGACGCCGCCGGAGACGTGGGATAATGAATTTGTGCGGCGGTTCGGCAAGGAGGCCGCGCCGGAGGTCGAGGCAGGATTGAATGTCGCCAGCCGGGTGCTGCCGTACATCGTGTCGTCATCGGTCTATCCCTACAGCGCATTTCCGACGACGCGCGGGTGGGCAGAGCGCCAAAGCCTGGGTACCAGTCTGCCACAATACGCGCGTAACACCGGCACGGACCCGCAACAGTTCGAAGGACTTGAAGAGGCGGCCAGACGCACCGTGACGGGCGGAACGACCACGCGTCGCACGCCGGAGGATGTGAGCCGGTGGTTTGACCAAACGGCGGATGAAATTTTATCGCACATCGACGCAGCGCAAAAAGCCATCGGCACCAACAACGGAAAGGAATTTGATTCGACGATCACAGACCTGCGTATCCTTGCAAGCCTGGCGAAATTCCACGCACGGCGTTCGATCGCGGCGGTACATTACAACATTTATCGATTGAACGGCAATCTGGGTGAGTTCGATGAAGCCATGGCCGACGAACGAAGCGCGATCAAGGTTTGGCGCGGATTGGTGAACACTGTGGGCGACCGTTATACGTTCGACCTGGCTATGGGCGCGCGCCGGGCTGACCTATGCGGTCATTGGAGCAATGAGCTGGATGACTTGGAGAGAGGGCTGGTCGACCTGGAAGTCCAGCGGCAACAAGCCTCCCTGATGGCCGCCACGCATCCTGGTGCCACCAATGCTGTGTGGCAACCGTCCCTTCCCCCGAATGTGCTTCCGCAGGTAAACGGCTCGCGCGTGCATACCGCCAAACCACTGGAGCCATTGCGAATCGTTGTTCACGTCACGAGCACCTGCGGCATCAAGTCCGTGCAGTTACGCTACCGTCACGTCACACAATTCGAAGATTACGCCACACTCGATATGTTGCCTGACGGCCAGCCGGATGAATTTGCAGCAACGGTCCCAGCAGATTTCATCGTGCCGGAGTGGGACTTCATGTACTTCATCGAAGCCCTGGACAACGACGGCTACGGTACGCAATGGCCGGATCTTTCGAAAGAAGCACCTTATATCTTTGTTCATTTGAACAGGTAAAGCACCCGCAACCTCAGCCGGATCCAGTTCCACCAAGTCAAATTCCGTCCACTTTTTGCCAGAACACGGTTAGTTCCATCATGATGAACGATTGACCATGTCTGAAAAGAATCGCGAACTTATGAACCAGGCGACACGTTTCACCCTTTCGCAAAAGCAGATACCCAAACGCTGGTACAATTTAAACGCTGATTTTCCGGAGCCACTTCCGCCGCCGTTGCACCCGGGCACCAAAGAACCGCTGCCGCCGGAGGCGTTGGAACAGATTTTTCCGCGCAACCTGATCGAGCAGGAAATCAGCACAAAACGCTGGATCGAGATTCCCGAGGAAGTGCGCCAGATTTATGCGTTGTGGCGGCCCACACCGCTCTTGCGCGCTGTGCGATTGGAGAAGGCGCTGCAAACGCCAGCCCATATCTATTACAAATACGAAGGCGGCAGCCCGGCGGGCAGCCACAAGGTCAATACTTCGGTACCTCAGGCTTTTTTCAATAAACAGGCGGGCACGAAACGGCTCGCAACGGAAACCGGCGCGGGCCAATGGGGCGCATCGCTAGCCATGGCCTGCAAATTATTCGGCCTGGAATGCAATGTGTACATGGTTAAGGTGAGTTACGACCACAAGCCTTATCGTCGCATGCTCATGCATACGTGGGGTGCGACTGTACATCCCAGCCCTAGTGATCAGACCGAATACGGGCGCAAACTGCTCGCGCAGGACCCGCATCAGCCTGGCAGCCTGGGCATCGCCATCAGCGAAGCGGTCGAAGACACGGTCAAAACACCGAACACGAAATATTCGCTGGGCAGCGTGTTAAATCACGTTTGTTTGCATCAAACGGTCATCGGTGAAGAGTCGATCAAGCAGATGGAAATGGCTGGTGAAGAGCCGGACGTCATCTTTGCTTGTTGCGGTGGCGGAAGCAATTTTGCCGGTCTCGCGTTCCCCTTCCTGCGTAAGAAGATCAAGGAGGGAAAGAATTATCGCATCGTGGGAGTAGAGCCCTCAGCCTGTCCTTCGCTCACAAAGGGAGAATTGAAATATGACTTCGGTGATACAGCGGAAACGACGCCGTTGCTGAAGATGTTCACGCTCGGCCACAGCTTCATCCCGCCGAGCATCCATGCCGGTGGCCTGCGCTACCACGGCATGTCACCCATGGTCAGTCACGCACTAAAACTCGGGCTGATGGAAGCGGAAGCATACCACCAGACGAGCATCTTCGAAGCGGCCATTCTATTCGCACGGAACGAAGGCATCGTGCCAGCACCGGAATCCGCACACGCCATCGCCGCAGTCGTCAAAGAAGCGATCGCAGCCCGCGAAGCCGGCCAAAAGCGCGTGCTGCTCTTCAATCTTTCCGGACATGGCCTGCTCGACCTGAGCGCCTATGAAAGTTATCTCCACGGCAAACTTCAGGATGTTTAACCAAGTCACAAAAGGGAAAAATGAAACTCAAGGGTATGGTTCGTTATGTCGTCATCACCTGCACGTTGGCATTGGCTATCGGAGCGCAGGCTCAACACTATCCCCCCGGTGCTGAAGGTGTCAAAGGCGGTTCACTTCCGCCTCCAGGTGCTTATTTACGGGACTACAATTTCTTCTATACTGGTGACCTTCCTCACGGAATGGGTGATGTGTTGGCCTATGTGCAAGCTCCTCGCATTATTTGGATGACGGATTGGAAGATTCTGGGCGCGAACTATGGCATGGATATCATCGTACCATTCGGTTATTCGCAGGTCAAAATTACGCCCAAGCCGGGAGTTTCGATGAAAGATGACGCCTTTGGCTTACGCGATATCCAAATTGAACCGCTGTTGCTGTCGTGGCACAAACAGCAATTTGATTTTGCCGCCGGTTATGCCGTTTGGGTTCCGTCGGGATGCTTCAATAAAAATGATCTGGTGAACCTCGGTAACGGCTATTTCACTCATATGCTTACCCTTGGCGGCGTATGGTATCCGGACGCAAAAAAGACCTGGGCCATCTCATTGTTGGACCGTTATGAGATCAACCAGGAACAGAACCAGACCCATGTCACTTTGGGAAATCGCAACACACTTGAATGGGGCTTCAGCAAATCCGTCACGCAGCACATTGACCTGGGAATCATCGGCTATTATCAACAGCAAACAACCAGCGATTGTGGACACGGTGCGTCGAGTGAGTTGGCGCATGTCATTGGAGTGGGGCCGGAGGTCAGCGTATTCTGGCAGAAAATCGGCATCTTCACATCCTTGCGCTATGTGTACGAAGCCGAGGCCAAAGATTTGCCACAAGGTCATCTGGTCTCGCTAACGGTGACAAAACGGTTTTGAGCGATAACCGCGCTGGAAAAAACGCGGCTATTTAAACCAGTTTTTTTAGCCGCGGGTCCTCGGCCAGTCTTTTGACGAGCTCTTTGACCTTTTGCGCCTGGCTCTTATGCGCAAGCAGAACGGCGTCGTCGGTCTGGACCAGGATGGAATCGCGTAGCCCAACGACCGCGATGGGTGTGCGACGGTCTTTCGACCGCGCGTCATAAATGATATTGCGGGCGGCATCCACGTGGATGAAGTCACCGACAGCGCAATTGCCCTCGGCGTCAGACTTGAGATGGCGGGCCAAGGCAGGCCACGCACCGAGGTCATCCCACTCGAATGAGCCATCAGCCACAATAACATTTTGCGCATGTTCCATCAGGGCATAGTCGATGGAGATCTTTTTGATCTCCGGATACTCCTTCGCCAGCACTTTGGCGAGTTTAGGAGCGTTGTTGGCCACCTTGAACCAGCGCTGGCAGGCGGCGTACATCTCCGGCTGGTGCTTCTGGAGACCCTCGGTAATGGTCACAAAACTCCAGATGAACATGCCGGCGTTCCAACGGTATTGACCGCTGTTCAGATATTCCAGGGCCTTGTCAAAATGAGGCTTTTCCACAAAACGCTCAGCCTTGAAAAAGACCGTCTTAGTCTTTTTTGCGCCAGGCGGTGTCGGCAATTCCATTCCAGTGTGGATATATCCGTAGCCGGTCGCCGGCTCCGTGGGTTTGATGCCGATGGTGATGACGGCCTGGCCGCGTGCGGCGAGGTCAAACGCATCCGAAAGCACTTGTTGAAATTTCTTTTCCTCGGGAATGACGTGGTCGGCCGGCAACACTGCCATCACGCCCGTCGTCGAACGCGCGCCGACCAGCGCCGCGCCCAGTGTCACTGCCGCACACGTGTCCCGACCCACCGGCTCGGCCACCACATTTTCCTTCGGCAATTTTGGCAACTGCTTCCGTACTTCAGCGGCCTGCGCTTCGTTGGTGATGATGAAAATGTTCTTGGCCGGGACGAGCGGCAATACGCGCTCAACCGCCTGTTGAAGGAACGACTTGTCGCCGAGCAATTTGATGAGCTGCTTGGGCATCTTCTCGCGGCTCAACGGCCAGAAACGCTCGCCGCGCCCGCCGGCCATTATAATGACGAAACGGTCCTTGATGTCTGTTTTAGTTTTCATGGTTTCAATGCATCTGCGAGGGATTTGACAAAGGCGTCCACGCGGGTCACCAGTTCTGAAGATTTGCCATGTTCAGCGATCTGATTGACCACCGCACTTCCTACAACGATGGCCTCGGCACTCTGCGCCACAGTCCTGGCCTGCTCAGGTGTGGAAATGCCGAAACCCACCGCTATCGGCAGGTCCGTGTGCGCGCGTATTTTTCTCGTCATGGCCCCAATTGTATCAGAGACTTTGGCCTGCATCCCGGTAACGCCCTCGCGCGAAACATAATAAATAAATCCACTGGCGCGTTTGCTGATAAGTTCGATGCGGTCTTCAGGCGTTGTGGGAGCGATAAGATAGATATGACACAAACCGGCCTTTTTCATCAACGACTCGTAGTTCTCCGATTCCTCGGGAGGCAGGTCCAGCACGAGCAACCCATCCACCCCGGCGCGCGCCGCATCAGTGATGAAGCTTTCGATGCCCACCTTGTGGATGAGGTTGAAATAGATATAGAGGACGATGGGGACTTGGGAGTCGCGCCGGATGGCGGCGACGGTCTCCAGAACTTTTGGCGGGGTGGTTCCAGATTCGAGTCCGCGCTGAGCCGACAACTGGTTCACCAGCCCATCTGCCAGCGGGTCGCTGAACGGCACGCCGAGTTCCAGAAGGTCCACACCGGATCTTTCAAACGCGAGCGCAAGTTTTCGCGTTGCGTCCAGGTTGGGATCCCCGGCGCCGATATAGACGATGAAGCCCTTCTTCCCTGCGCGTTTCATACGGCCAAAGCAATCCACAATGCGGTTCATGTGCCGGCAAGTTTCCCGTTTGTTGTTTCGGGTTTCAAGCGGCAAAAACGACTAAAGCGCTCGTGCAAATCAACCGATAACTAAACGATACACTGTGTCTATGCACACGCGACTCCTCCCGCTAAAGGCGCTATGTCTGATAGCTCTTCTGGCTGGCGCAGGCTTATGCCCGGCCAATGCGCAATCGGATAACCTGTTGACCAACGTCAGCCAGATAAGCGTGCTGGCCGCTTCAAATACACGCACCGTCACCGAGGTGAAGATCACCGGGCTGGTGTATGGGATAGATCGGGTGCATTCGGCATTGGCACTGGGCGACACCTCGGGTTTGATGTGGATGGATATCGAAAAACTTCCTGATGAGGTGCAGCAAGGTTCGCTGGTGCTAATTGAAGGGACGGTCACTGCGGGAAAGAACCAGGTTTTTCTTGGTAAACACTCCATTGTTGAAGGGGAATATTATACCGATATAAGCGCCCAGTCGGGTCGGGTTTTTCTCTCTGCCGGAAAACATAGATTCGAACTTCTGTATCATCAACTGACCCAACGCGCCATCCTGGATCTGACTTATCAGGGACCAGGGATAGCGCCTTCAAAAATACCGGCCTCTTTATTCTGGCATTCTGACACAAATGCTCCGGCGGGATTTGCCCGGGGGCTCAAATATGATTGTTATAGAGGCTACACGACGGAGTATCCAAACTTTCCAAAATTGACCCCGGACCTTTCAGGAATAGCCCCGGTGCCTTTTGGAAGGTTTGTTGAAAAAAGCACGAACGCACTCAGTAGAAAGACAGGGCCACCCAACGCCAACTATGTGCTACGGTTTGACGGATTTCTACAAATTGATGCGCCAGGCACGTATCAATTCAACATGACTGCGGATGATGGCGCGCGGCTGACGCTGGATTACAACTCAAAGTGTGACATCAAGGTCATCGGCCGCACCAATGTGCCTGCGGCCATCACAATACAACCGGCACAAGCCTGGAACAGCGTAAATGAACCGGCTTGGGCTATGGCCGAAGGAAAGATAGAGGAGATCGGCGAATTGGATGGCCGGCTTCAACTGAAGCTCCGCGGCGACTCCGGCTCCATGGAAGTGACTGTTGGCGGCGGCGAGATTGGCGTATCGGCCATATTGTTGCAGAGCCGTGTTCGTATCACCGGCCTCGCCTATGGTACGGTGACTTTTCACGGTGAACGCATAGCGGGAAAGATGCTGGCACCGGGCATGCGGCAAATATCATTGTTGAATGTTTCTGATGCATCCTGGGAGACCGTCCCTCATATGGAGATTGCCAGCTTGCCGCACGTAAATTCGACCAATCTGGAAAAATTCCCTGTGAACGTTTCAGGCATCATCACTAACGTACAAGTAAACCGAAGCTTCATTCTCAAAGATGGAAAGTCCGAAGTTGAAGTGCGAAACATGGACATCCACACCAGCCAAACCGGTCAGCCGGTGGATGTTTTGGGGATGGTGGACCACGCCGGACTGAAGACCATTCTTCGTTATACGACCTATCGCCCGCATCGGGAAACAAATGGGTTGCCGCAGATCCTTACGTCCATCAGCCAGATCCGCCAGCTCCATGATCCCTCCACCAGTTCGAATTATCCGGTAAAGGTCCAAGGAATCGTCCTGCAGGTTGAGACCGGTGGATTGCGTGCTAATATCCGCGACGAATCCGCCGGAATCGTGGTTTTCAGCTCCTATCCGCAGCCTTCCGCACTGCATGTCGGAGATATATGTGAATTCGCAGGTCACGTCGAATGGAACGGCCCGTTTCCTTCCATCAACTACACCAATATCACGATGCTCGGGCAAGGCCAGCTTCCCGAACCGTTGCACCCGACCAGGAACGAACTGCTGAACGGCAGCGTTGATGGACAATGGGTGGAAGTACAGGGTGTGGTTGTACAAATTCAGCCCAGTGCGTCAGCCCTCACCCTCGGCTTGCCCGGCGGGCCGATCAGAGTCCAGATTTCACGTATCAACGGCAATTGGGCTGACTATCCCAACGCGATTTTGAAAGTGCGTGGTGTCGCCAAGGCCACTTTCAATAAGTATAGCGCCCCGGAGGATGCGACCATTTCTATCGATTCCACATTCGACGTCACCATCGTCACGCCTTCGCCGCAAAATCTCTTTAACCTGCCTTACAAAAGCATACCCGACCTGCTGGTGTTCGACCCAAATGCCACCGCGGTTCCGTTCGTAAAAGTGCACGGGCAGATCGTTTTTGCGAGTTCCTCAACATACTATCTCATGGACGGGACGAACGGAATGCATTTCACGGCCCCCAAAAGCAACCTGGCTCCAGGTGACATCGTAGACGTGGTCGGAATTCCTGAAAACGACCGGCTCTCTCCCAACCTGCAAAATAGCATCGCCAAAAAATTGCGCCATGGCCCCCTGCCAGCGCCCACACCCGTCGCGCCAGGAAAACTCAACCGTGATATCTACGAATCTACCCTCGTCCAGATCGAGACTACACTTTTAGGAGTAAGCACCAACATAAACGAACAGGTTCTTGAACTACAGCTCACCCCTTCCCGCGTAGTGCTCGGCCGATTGGATCTGAGCCGGGGAGCGCTTCCATATCTGCTGCCTCAAAGCAAAGTCCGGGTCACCGGCGTGTTCACCGGTAATTCAAAAAAGGACGACATTTCGGCGGCACTCCTGATCAATTCGCCCGATGACGTAGTTGTTTTGCAAACCCCGCCCTGGTGGAACGTTCGCCGTAGCGTGACGGCCCTTGCGCTCATGGGCATCATCGTGCTCCTGGCCATCGTCTGGATCAGAACGCTTCGCCGGCGGGTCGAAAGCCGCACACGGCAATTAAGCAAGGAAATCTTGGAACACCAACGGACCGAAGCAGAATTGAACGAAAAGACCAGTTTGTTGCAGAACGAGATTGAAGAGCGTAAGCGCATACAGATCGAGGTGGAAAACATTCATCGGCAACTGGTGGACGCTTCGCGCCAGGCGGGCCAGGCGGAAGTGGCTGTGAACGTGTTGCACAATGTCGGTAACGTGCTCAACAGCGTCAATATTTCCACAACCATTGTGACCGACCGCATCCGTAAGCTGCGCCCGGGAAACATCGCCAAAGCCGCCGACCTTATCGAGGAACGCAACGGGACGTTTTCCAGCACGGACGAAAAGGGCCAGCAATTGATCCAGTTCTTAAGGCAGGTCGCCACGCATTGGACGACAGAACAGCAAAGCCTTTTGACGGAGTTACGGAGTCTGGGCTTGAACATTGAGCATATCAAAGAGATTGTTGTCACCCAGCAGGCCTACGCCAAACGAGTCGGCATTTTTGAAAAAATCTCTATTAGCGAGATCGTGGAAAACGCCATTAAAGTCCATTCGGCGGCCTACGCACGCCATTCCATTGAAGTAGTACGCGATTACGAAGATTGCCCGGAAGCAGTGACAGACAAACATAAAATCCTTCAGATTCTTGTAAACTTTTTCCAGAACGCCAAATACGCCTGTGACGAAGGCGGCAAGGCGGAAAAGATTGTGACTGTCCTGATAAGACATAGCCAACCGGATCGATTTTGCGTGACGGTAGCCGACAATGGCATTGGCGTTGCGCCGGAGAATTTGACCCGCATCTTCACGCACGGATTCACCACACGAAAAGATGGGCATGGCTTTGGCCTCCACAGCGCCGCCCTTGCCGCCAAAGAAATGGGCGGTTCAGTAGTCGTCCAAAGCGAAGGCCTTGGTAAAGGCGCTTCTTTCACTCTCGAACTTCCGCTCGAGTCCAAGACAGAAATTCAAGATCCACATGCGGTAAATACGATCGGGGAGAAATCGGTTTGATGCCGCGCTGGCTTAGCCTGCGGTCTGCACCCTTTCCAGGACCAATCGCAATCCTTTCAGCGTCAGATTCGGTTCCACCCGGGAAATCTCCGGCAGTTTCGCTGCGATCAGCTTGGCGTAGCCGCCCGTCGCCACCACCGGCAGGCGCTTGGCCCGCAATTCTCGTTTCAATTGCATGATCAACTCGCGCACGAGTCCGCGATAGCCATGCACGGCCCCCACCAGCATCGCGGCCTCCGTGCTCTTTCCGATCGCGCTTCTGGTTTCGCGGATCTTTATCCGGGGCAGCAGGGCTGTCTTATCGTGCAGATAATCGGTCATCGCCGCGAGGCCGGGCGCGATGATTCCGCCCGTGTAATTCCCGCGCGCATCCACAACATCAAAAGTCACCGCCGTGCCGAAATCCACCACGACCACCGGCGCACCGAATTCACTCCGCGCCGCCACCGCATTGGCCAGACGATCCGGCCCGATGGTGCGCGGTTTCGGATAATCAATGCCCACGCCGAGCAATGTTTTGGCGGTCAGCTCATACAATTTCAGTTTCCATAGTTTCCCCACGGATTTTTGCACGAGCGGCGTCACTTTTGGCACCACGCTACATACAGCGCCGGCTCGCATAGTTGCCTTGCCAATGAATCGCCTCAACAACGCTTCCGCTTTCCCGGTCCGCCAGGCAGCGGTCGGAATATCAGTGTGCCGGATGATGCGGCGCCCGCGCGCCAGGCCCACGTGCGTGTTGGTGTTTCCTATGTCTATTAGTAAAATCATTTTTCCAGGGTGACATCGCCGCCGATGATGCGTTCCAGCCGTCCATGTTCGGTCCGCAGCTTTAACGCCCCATCATCATCCAATGATTCAGCGCGTCCGCGGATCCGCCGTTCGCCTACCTGGATCGACACCAATTGGCCGATGGTAGTGCATTGTTTTTCCCATTCGTCCGCCACCGCTTCGAATTTTCCGCCTACGATCTTGGCGTAGTCGGAATCCAGTTCCCGCAATATATCCACAGCCAGGTCTGCCCGCGATATTGCCTTTCCGGATTCAATCTTGAGCGAAGTCGCAATCTTCCGCAATTCGGGAGGGAATTCTGCCGTATTCACGTTCACATCCACACCGATCCCCAGTATGACATGCTTGATGTGGTCCAACTCTGCGCTCAGCTCGGTCAGGATGCCTGCCACTTTTTTCCCGCGGATGAGGATATCGTTTGGCCATTTGATTTCGGGCACCAGTCCCGTGTTGATCTCTATGGCGCGCCGCAAGGCTGTCCCCACTGCTACCGTCAGTTGCGTTGCCTCCTGCGGGCGCAGGTCTGGTCGCAATAATACTGAAAACCAAAGCCCCTTGCGTTCCGGCGATAGCCATTTGCGACCCAACCGCCCTCTGCCCTTCGTTTGGGATTCGGCAAACACAACCACACCTTCCTTCACACCGTCGCGCGCGAGCTTTTCCACCACGTCGTTGGTGGAAGTGGTCTGTTCGAAAACACGGATATCACGGCCAATGATCTTATTCTTTCCGCCCGCGTGGACCCGCGCGATCAGATCGTCGGCGTGCAACACATCCGGCGCGTTCAACAAGCGATAACCAAAATGGGGACTGGCTTCGATATCATAACCCAGCGTGCGCAATTCCTCGACACGCGCCCAGATCGCGGCCCGGCTGATCTTCAACTTATCCGCAAGTTCAGCGCCTGAAACGCCGGCATCTTCGGCTACATGCAGGGCGTATAAGATTTGCGCATCCGTGGTCATTCAAAATCAACTTGGTCCAAATTTGCCGCTATGCCCTCGCCCATCCGATGGGAGAGGGTGCGGCACAGCCGCGGGAGAGGGCTTTCTCCTGCGCCAGCAGGACTGACCGAAAAGGCAAATTGGGACATTATTCAAAATCAAGTCCGATGTCCACCGCCCGCGCCGAATGCGTGATGGCGCCGACAGAAATAAAATCCACACCGGTTTCGGCGATCACCCGCACACTCCCAAGATTCACCCCGCCACTGGCCTCCGTCTTGGCGCGCCCATCGATTTTCTGCACCGCCAGCCGGAGTTGGATCGGTGTCATGTTATCCAGCAGGATAAAATCCGCGCCAGCTTCAGCGGCCTGCACCACCTGCTCCAAAGTGTCCGCCTCCACTTCGACCTTCAATTTTGGAAACTGCTCCCGCGCCCGATGCACCGCAGCCGCAATGGCATTGGGCGATTCGCCCTTTAACGCCGCCAGATGATTGTCCTTGATGAGAATCATGTCATACAGGCCGATGCGATGGTTTTTACCGCCGCCGCAGGTGACTGCATATTTTTCAAAACGCCGCCAGCCCGGTGTTGTTTTGCGCGTATCAAGGATGTTCGCGCGAGTACCACGAATGGCATCGACAAATTGGGCGGTCAGCGTCGCGACCCCGGATAGACGCTGCACAAAATTCAACGCGACGCGCTCGGCAGTCAGAAGGGCGCGGGTCGGGCCGGAAATCTTCAACAAAGTTTCACCTTCCTTCGCGCGTTGTCCGTCGGACAACACTCTTTCAAAGCGGACTTCTGGGGAAAGCTCATGGAACGCGGCTTCCGCGAAGGCAATACCAGCAACCACCAATGGTTCACGCGCCCGCATGACCGCCGTAATGACCGAGTCCGCTGGCACCATCGCGAGCGTGGTCGCGTCGCCGCTCCCGATGTCTTCGGTAAGGGCAGCCCGCACAGCCTGGCGGATTTCGTCATTGGTCAATTCCACGCACGCAGAATGCGGACAAAGGGAAAACGGCGGAAGCAAAAAGAATGACCCGTCATAAATGCCCTTTAGCGTCTGACCTTGTCCTGTTGGGACATTTTGGGCAGCAACCCCAAATCCGCTCCCGGCAATCTTAAATTTCATGGGGGCTTAGTTTTTCCTTAAATATCTTAAATCACTCTCAATTGGTCAGGGACATTCTGTCCCACATTTTGCAACCGCTTGCTCGAAAAAAAGATTCCTTATTCTTAGCACGATATAACACGATAATGCACGATTCCTTCGAAAAATAACACGATGCGAAACACGATTTAAATACGATGAATCTGGATATTTCACGATGATCCACACCACAGTTCGCGAGGCGAACAGCTCTTGTGGGGCCACTGACTCGTGGCGGGCTTGGGAAGCCAATTTCTCACGTTTGGCAGGAGGGTTTAGACACAGGTGGAAAGTATAGCGCGAACACATTATTGCAGCGATTGGGTTTGACCAGGTTCGATCTGGTGTAGCACCCGCGTCTCGCGGGTGGTTTTGGCGTCCCGCCCAAAACTCTTTCGGACGTGTGCCTCTACGAATTTGACGAAACCCGTACGATGGCGGGCAACCCCAATTCGGCGGGACGCCGAATTGAACCCGCGTCTCGCGGGTGCTACACATTATTGTAGGCCGGTCACTTGCCTCTCGCAGCCTGCCACGTTTTCCATTCATCCCGCCGTTATACCACACGCTTGCTGTTTTGTAACTGTGATGGTCACGCTAATAGCATTTTTCTGAAAAAATATTTTCCCGGCGCAACAAATTGAATCAAATTCACTTACGAACCTTCGCATCGCAAAAAACCGCATAATCCCATGCACAAGCTGGGCAGGCTGTTTTGGAGCGCGAGCCGTCCCGGCTCGCAGCACTTTGGAAAGCGGGCGGGCCTTGGAATTTCAGGAAATTTCGCACCGGCAATTGTAATACAAAAACCCGGCTGGATTGTAATAGCCATTCCCATCCAACTTGGGTTAGAAGAAAGCCAATGACTATTTGGAGGAAGGCTCTGATTTTCGTCGTTTGGGCACTCACGCTTATTTTTGCGATATTCCATCCTAAAATGGCAAACTCCTTGGTCTTACTGGCATTATCCGTAACAGTATTCATCATTTTTTCAGGTCCTTCGCCTACGGTCGACCCAGAAATCCTTCGTCAGGATAAGTTAAGGACGCTCGCTAAAAAAGTTCAACTTCAGTTCAAACCAGACCGGGATTCCCGGCTGGCAGACCAGTATTTCGCCCTTACCTGGATGCAACATGGGGAAATGCGCTACGCCTACAATGTATTCCGCGGCCATTACAGCGGCCATGAAGTGCTGATATTTGATTATCGTTTCACCGTAATAGCTTCTGGCAGCCGTGGAAGCCCCGCGAGCCAGGACTACTACTACTCCGTCTATATCCTTCAGATGAAAGGACATTTCCCCAAATTGATCATCACGCGAGAAAACCTGGGTTCGCGCTTGATTGAAGCTCTGATCAAACCGGATATTCATTTTGAATCCTCAGAATTTTCGAAAGGTTTTCGCGTCCGTTCCGATGATAGAAAATTCGGCTATGATGTGTGCAATCCCCGGATGATGGAATATCTGCTCACGAACAAAGATTTAAACATCGAGATTGAAGGTTCAACGCTGGCCATCATGTTTGAGACCTGGCTTCATCCGGCCGACGTTGAAAAAAACATTTCACGATTGATTCAGCTCCGCAAACTGATGCCAGACTTCCTTTTCACCTGAGTATGCCTGGAATTGTCATTTTGTTCGTTGTTATCGCAATCGCGGCGTCCATCTACAGCGCCATCGCCGCCAAGAAACGACGCGAAGATATGGCTGCCCTGGCCGCCCGGCTCGGTCTTTCCTTTTGTCCCGGTGAAGATTATTCAATGGCCGAACGGTTCAGTTTCTTGACCGAACTTGCCCAGGGTTCGAATCGTTATGCGTTCAATGTCCTGTCCGGTCGATACCAGGATAAAGATGTGCTGGCCTTCGATTACCACTACGAAACCTATTACTACGACAAGAATGGCCGTCACACGACCCACTATTATTTCTCTTTCCTGCTGCTCACTCTGCCGCTGCCATTTCCGGAATTAAAGATCCGGCATGAAGGCCTGCTCTCCAAAATCGCCCAGGCCTTTGGCTATGACGACATCAATTTTGAATCCGCGGAATTCTCCAAGGCCTTTTGCGTGCATTCGCCGGATAAAAAATTCGCCTACGATTTCTGCAATGCGCGCATGATCGAATACCTGCTCGATAACCGCGATGTCAGCATCGAAGTCGAACAGAACGCCCTGGCTCTGGTGTTCAACGGCCAATTAGCAGTTGAAAAATTCGAGCTCGACCTGCAACGTTTGGAAGAGATCCGGTCCCGTATGCCCGAATACCTGTTCGACGCAAAATGAATCCACATTCATCAAATGCTGTGCCGGTCGTTTTTCAGGTCTTAATTTTCGGAATTTTTGTGATTCTGGCGATCTGGTCCGCGGTGCGTCGTTCGCGGCAAGCGCAAAGCCGGTCAAGAGACTTACAGATGTTGGCAATGCAACTCGGCTTTACTTTCCAACAAAACCGGGACGAAGGTTTCGCCACAGGATGGGGCTTCTTGTCCAAATTAGCGCAAGGTTCCAAACGCTATGCGTTCAACCTCATGCAGGGGACCGTTGCCAATAATCGGGTATTTATCTTTGATTATCACTATCAAACCGGGTCCGGGAAAAGTGAAGAGACGCACCTGTGCACTTATCTGATGCTGATCGAGCCAGAAGCATCGTTCTCGCCAGTCCTCATCGAACCGGAAAATCTCCTTTCCCGGGTCGCTGACGCGCTTGGGTTTGGAGACATCAAATTTGAATCCGCGGAATTTTCACGCCTCTATCGGGTGCGCTCATCGGACAAAAAATTTGCCTACGACGTCTGCAATCCTCAAATGATCGTATACCTTTTGGAGAACCAGGGCCTGAAGCTCGAGATCAATGGGCCAGTCATTCTATTGGCATTCGAGAACCAGCTAAGCGCCTCAGCCATCAATGACAATCTCAATAGATTGCTTGAGATTCGCTCGCTCCTTCCTGATTATTTGTTCACTAAAGCTTAATCATGCCCGCGCTCATCCTCATCGCCATCGTCATCCTGCTCCCCTTCCTTTGGGCGGTGCTCCAATACAACTCACTGGTCTCGCTGAAGAATTACATCGCCGAGTCCTGGAGCGATGTGGACACCGAACTGAAGCGTCGTTATGACCTCATCCCCAATCTGGTATCCACCGTCAAGGGCTACGCCGCACATGAACGCGCTGTCTTGGAACGCGTCACCGAATTGCGGAATCGTTGCGTGGCGAACAACGGGCCGGTCGTCGAACAGGCGCAGGACGAAACGCAGCTCGTGGACGCCCTAAAGCAATTGTATGTGGTCGTCGAAAATTATCCCCAACTGAAAGCCGACCAAAACTTCCTGCAATTGCAGAAGGAATTGGTCAACACCGAAGACCGCATCCAGGCGGCGCGGCGGTTCTACAACGGCAACGTGCGCGATTTTCGCAACAAATGTGAGACCTTCCCCAGCAGCATCATCGCCGGGACGTTCCATTTCCAGCCGCCGGAATTCTTCAGCGTTCCGCCGTCAGTGCGCGACGTGCCCAATGTCGACTTTGCCTGACCTGCCGTAGTGGCTCAGTTTTACGCACATGCCCTCGCCCGTGAAACGGGAGAGGGTGCGGCGCAGCCGCAGGTGAGGGCTTTCTCCCGCGCCAGCGGGACTGACTAATGCGTGAAACTGAGCCACTACCCGACCTGCCTTTCATCGTTTAAACCGATAGAGGCAAAAGTTTATCAATTAACGCATCCCGCCCGGTTCGAGTTATTTCTTTGCGGAAAGGAAAACTATGAAACGAAAAAATTGGTTGCTGGTGGCTGGCTCATTGGCCGTGACGTTATTGATAGCTGTGACCGGTTGCGACACGTTCGCGCGGCGGTCGCACCATAAGACCAGCAGCGTCCTGGACTATCTTTATCCATCCGATAACGAACATGTGGATGTGCCCACCATCCCGGTTTTATCACTGCCGCTGAAAGTCGGCATCGCCTTCGTTCCGGAAAGCAAAGCGGATGGGCGTTACAATTATGACACTGACGATTCCGCCTTCACTGAGAAACAAAAGGTGGATTTGATGAAGCAGGTCAGTGACAACTTCAAAAAATATCCATTTGTGCAGTCCATCTCGATCATCCCATCCGATTATCTCATCCCCAAGGGCGGGTTTGCGAACGTGGAACAGTTAAAACGCATGTTCAACGTGGATATCATCGTGTTGTTATCCTATGACCAGGTCCAATTCACCGACCACGGCTTCCTTTCCCTGACCTATCTGACCGTGGTTGGGGAAGCCATCATTCGCGGTGAAAACAATGATACCCAAACGATGATGGATGCGGTGGTCTATGACATCCAGAGCCGGAAATTGCTTTTCCGGGCGCCGGGCACCAGCCAGGTCAAAGCCAGTGCCACACCGCTGTATCAGGATGTGGATCTGCGCGCAAACGCCGGGACCGGACTCCAGATCGCGGCAACGAATCTCGTTTCCAATCTCCAGGAACAATTGGCGTTGTTCAAAGACCAGGTAAAAAGTTCACCGGAGGAATACAAAATCGTGACGAAGCCGGGCTACACCGGTGGCGGCAGTCTTGGTGGACTCGAAGTGGCGCTGGTAGCAGGCCTCGGCTTATACGCGGCATTCACCCGCAAACCGGCCCGGCAATGAAGACGCGATTGCCAGTATTCACCTTGGTGGTGGCTTCGGCCGCAGTGATCATAGCTGCGTCACCGGCTTTGCAAGCAATGTTGGTGTATGACCGGCCAGCCATCTTAAGCGGTGAATTCTGGCGATTGTTCACGGGCCACTGGGTCCACTTCTCAACCAGGCATCTGATCTATGATACCGGCGCTTTTGCGATCGCCGGGTGGATGATCGAAAGTCGCGGACACAAAAACTTCGGTTGGTTGTGCCTCGTGTCTCCGCTGCTGATTGGCATTTCGCTGCTGCTGTTCACGCCCAATCTGGCCAGGTTCGGGGGCTTATCCGGCATGGCTACGGCAGCGGTGACTTATTCGGCACTGGCCGGTCTGGATGGAGAACGGCGCTGGAGGCGCATTGGCATGATCGTTTTATGCCTTACGGCGGGCAAAATCATTTTTGAATTCGCGTGTGGCGGGTTTGTGTTCGTGCATTTCGGCGACACGCAGATCAATTCGGTTCCCTTGAATCACCTCATGGGAGCGCTCAGCGCGTGCTTTATTCATTTTGTTATGAACCCTACGGCCCATGCGTGGGCACGCCGGGATCAGGCTTCTTCTGCCGTTTTTTCTCCGGCAAATCCGTCGAAGTGAATGAAATGATGCCCAGGAACTTGTAATATTTGTGGTAGGCCCGGCCCACCATCGAACCGCTCGAGAAATAGTGGACCCGGGTATTGGCGTCATAAGCGAGCAGTACGATCTTGGCAGTGGAATATTGTGCCTGCGATTTATACAAGGCGAACTCCGGTATCTGCAAAGCGCCCGAAAGCGGCACCGGCACGCCCATGTTGGGGATGCCGATCAGCGTCTCGGAGGCATCAATGGATAATGCGCCGCTGCGCGCTTCGATGATGATATCGCAATTGGAGGGACCTGGCATCAACATGGCACCGACACGACTCAAGGCGTCCCGGATGGTGCCGATGACATATTTGGAATCGTAACTGTCAAAATAGGTCGTATCCAAAAACACTTTTTTATCGGTGAAATTTGTCAGGGCCACCGAGTAGATGGCGCGATCGGCGGCGGTGCTGATGAGCAGCTGTTCCACGGCGGACCGCGGCGGATTGGTGGCCGTGGTGACCGTACACCCGGTGATGAAAAGACAGGTCGCCGCAAGTAAAACTGTGACGACTGAAAACATTCCCTCCCGGAAGGATTTTAAAACATTTATCATACCTCCTTAATATTCCTTGGTTCGAATTTCCACGCATCGCCGTCATTTGTCAATTTTCGCGAAGAATTTTATGAATATGTGATTAAGACGAATGCTTTCACTGAGCTGTTGCAACTGCTTCAATTCTCCTTCTCCCCGGGGATCACAGTTCGCGAAGCGAACGTTTCTTGTGGGGCCACTAAATCGTGGCGGGCTTGGGAAGCCCACAAGGCAGGGATGAGGGGAATCGCAATGACCGATCCACTTCCTCTCACCCTCGATGATTTGTTTCACTAAAATTTTCGATTTCGTTTTCCCTCAATTCAATATCTAATGAACGCGTGTCATTACCAATCATCACCGTCGCGCAAATGCGCGATTGGGAAAAAGCAACCTGGGCTTCCGGTCAGACCGGGGCTGAAGTGATACGCCGCGTGGGCGAGGCGCTCGGCCGGCGCGCACTCGAAATGACCACGCCAAATGATTTGATCCTGCTGCTGGCAGGCAAGGGGCATAACGGCGATGACGTCCGCGCCGCCCAACCTCACCTGCCAAACCGCCGCGTGGAACTTCTGAATGTCGATGACCCGGCGGCCGCCCGGGAGAAATTTCAAAAAAATGCCGGCGCATATGCGCTGGTGATCGACGGGCTTTTCGGTATCGGTCTGGATCGCCCCCTCGACGAAGCCTGGCAATCTTTGATCAATACGATCAATAGCTCCGGTGTTCCAGTGCTCGCCGCCGATGTGCCATCGGGTTTGAATGCGGACACCGGCGAACCTTTCGGCGCTGCGATCCGCGCCCGCGTGACCTTGACGGTCGGCGCGCCCAAAGAGGGCATGCTGGAGACCAAAGCGGCTGAATTCGTCGGACGACTGGAGGTCGCCGGGAAGGTGGGCCTGCTTCCCTGCTCACTGCCGTCAGAGATGCATTGGACTTGCGCTGGAGATTTCAAAGGTTTCCCTCCGGCGCGCCCGGTCATCGGGCATAAAGGCACATTTGGGCATCTGGGCATAGTCGCCGGCAGCATGGGCTTTCATGGCGCCGGTGTGCTCACCGCGCGGGGCGCGCAACGGGCCAGACCGGGATTAATCACCCTTTTCGCACATGAATCGGCGTATTACCCGATGGCTGTCCAATTGCAATCAACCATGGTGCACTCCTGGAACGCCAACACCGACCTGATCAACCTGTTGGAAAAATACACCGCCATTTTGATCGGCCCCGGCCTGGCGGCCCCAGACCTGCCCGACGAGATAAAGACTCCCGTGCGAAGGTTCTGGCGTGAATTCCCATCACCGATGATTGTCGATGCCAGCGCATTGGACTGGCTCGCACAAGGAAATATCGTCGAGGATGCCGTGCGTGTCATGACACCCCACCCCGGCGAAGCGGCGCATCTTTTGCGGACCACCGCCGAAAAAATCCAGGCGCACCGCCCGGAAGCCGTTCGTGAACTTTCACGTCGATACGGCAATTGCTGGGTGGTTTTGAAAGGCCACCAGACTTTGGTGGGACGCAGTACCGGCGAGATCTTTGTGAATTCCTCCGGCAACCCCCATCTGGCCCAGGGCGGTTCTGGCGATGTGCTGGCCGGATACCTCGCCGGCATGCTGGCCCAACCGCCACTCCTTCAGGATAATAGCAAAACCATCCGATACGCAGTGTGGCAGCATGGGGCTGCTGCCGACTGGTTGGACAAAAACTGGCCCAATTGGATAATCGAGGACCTGTTGCAGCAACTGGGCGCCATCGGGGAGGCGACTTGAAAAACTCTGCATCCAAGTGAATCTTCTTTCATTGATTATGGTCATCTGCTAAGGAAATCGCGTGAGCAGGAGTTTTTTACTTTTCATAGCCCTACTTTCTTTTGCGCTGGTAGTTGCCTCCAGCGGGGCAGACACCTTCCAGCTCACAGACGGCACTACGCAGACAGGCACAGTCGCCTCGTTTGATCAAAATGGGTTATCACTGCGTATTGATCCTGACAACTATACCCGGATCGAGTGGGGAAAACTTTCACAGGACGATCTCAAGCGACTTGCACAAAACCCAAAGATCGCTGGGCTTGTCGAGCCGTTCATCGATGAACCCCCTCCTCAAACACAACAACCATTAGACTTAAAAAAAGTTAACCGCTTGGATCGCCCGGGGAAAATATCTTTGATCGGGGCGATGTTCTCATCCAGCGTCGGCCTCATGGTCCTGCTGCTCGTGTATATCGCGAACATTTATGCGGGGTACGAGATTGCGCGCTTCCGCCAGCGCGAACCAGGCCTGGTGTGCGGCGTATCAGCCGTATTGCCTGTGATCGGACCATCCATTTTCCTCTGGATGCCATCCTTCGTCAAAGAGCCCGAATACGTCGCCCCGGAAGTGACCGCTTCCCAGCAGCAGACGTTCACAGTGACCACGCCCCCTGTCGCAAATGCAGCCCCATCATATGCCGCCCCACAAGCCAGTCGGGCGGAAGCCGCGTCCGAGGCACCAGAAAGTCCCCAGCCAGTCGCACCCGGCGGCCTGCATCTTGCCCCTTCCGCCCACGATCAAACCAGCGCCATTCCCGCTGCCCAGACTTTCGCGCGTGGTCAGTTCATGTTCAACCGCCGGTTTTTTGAGACGAAATTCCCGGGATTTTTCGGGATGGTCCGCCACGGCCCGGACCGCGACATGGTTTTGTCTTTCAAGACGGCGCGCGGCGAATATGTCGGCCAGCGCATCGCGCGCATTTCCGCCAATGAACTCCATTTGCAAGTGGCACAAGGGGACGCCAGCGCAGAAGTCATGATTCCCTTCAACGACATCAAGGAAATCCAGCTAAAACACAAGGACGCGTGATTCGAGATTCCGCACGGTGCATTTTGTTTGTTATGGGCAATACCCTTGTGCAGTTTCCCGGACCAGCATTTAAGACTTAAAGGATAAACCGATGAAATATCGCACCATTCTGCTTTTTGGCGCGCCCGGCGCCGGAAAAGGAACCCAGGGAAAAATTCTCGGTTCCATCCCCAACTTCTTCCACTGCGCCTGCGGCGATGTTTTCCGTTCACTGTCGCCCACGAACCGGCTCGGTAAAATCTTCATCGAATACACCAGTCGTGGTGAACTCGTGCCCGATGAACCCACCTGCCAGCTCTGGGGACAATTTATCGAGAACAGCGTGCGCGCCGGGCGTTTCCATCCTGAGATGGACACCTTGGTGCTGGACGGCATTCCCCGCACATTGCACCAGGCCGAGATGCTCTCGGATACGCTGGATGTACGCGCAATCTTTTATCTTCACTGCCGCGATTTCAACCGAATGGTCGAACGCCTGCAGAAACGAGCGCTCAAGGAAAACCGCCTCGACGACGCCAATCTGGACGTCATCAAACATCGCTTCAAAGTCTACGAGAAAGAAAGCAAGCCGGTGCTGAACTTCTACGACAAAAAGATCGTGCACAAGATCGACTCCACCCAATCGCCGGTAAAAGTGTTGCGGGATATTCTCGGCCATACCTGCAAAGCCATTGTCTAGAGCGTTTGAAAAAATGTGGCAGACATTCGGAGCGAGGATTTTTGAGCTTTGGCAAGGCTTTGGCGAAGGAGCAGGTTTGAAAAACCCTGTAACTGAGCCGAAACGAAGCCAAAGCCCAAAAAGACCGCTCTTCTGATCAACCCATCCCGAATGGCTACCACATTTTTGAGAATGCTCTAAGTCGCTTTTTGCGTATTGCATCCCGCAACGGCTCGCGACACGATGCCAACGCGTCATCACACACTTGAATGGCACCAGTGCATATCATCTTCATGGGCACACCGGAGTTGGCGGCAGCCAGCCTCGAAGCCCTGTTGCGCACACGTGGATTCATAGTAGTCGCCGTCGTCACCCAACCGGATCGCCCCAAAGGCCGCGACCTGAAATTGCAGCCATCGCCCGTGAAAGAGGTCGCCCTGCGCGCAGGCATTCCTGTCCTGCAACCGGAAAAAGCCCGCGAGGATAGTTTCTTTGAAGCCCTGAAGCAGCTTCAGCCCGACGTCATCGCCGTCGCCGCCTTCGGCCAAATCCTGCCGCAACGCATCCTCGACCTACCACGGTTCGGCTGCCTGAACGTCCACACTTCGCTGCTGCCAAAATATCGCGGCGCCTCACCCATTCAATCCGCCATTCTCCATGGCGACGCCGAAACCGGCGTCACCATCATGAAGATGGATGCCGGCCTCGATACCGGCGCGATCCTCACCCAGGAAAAGACGCCAATCGAAGACGCTGACAACGCGCAGACCTTGCACGATCGTCTCGCGCAAATCGGCGCAAAACTGCTCGTGAGCACAATCTCAGATTGTGCCGCCGGAGAAATCCAGCCTCGACCACAGCCGACCGAAGGCATCTCTCATGTAGGAAAGATCAAAAAGGAAGACGGCCGCATCGACTGGTCGCAATCCTCACGAGACATCTGGAACCGCGTCCGCGCTTTCACGCCATGGCCTGGAGCCTTCACCCATTTTGGCAATCCGCCGATGCTGTTGAAGGTCTGGCAGGCTGAACCCGTACAACAATCCGGCAAATCCGGTGAAATCCTTCAAGCCGACAAGACCGGCATCGTCGTAGCTTGTGGCAAAGACTCATTGAAAATCACGACGTTGCAACGCGAAGGCGGCAAACGCCTCGCAGCGCACGAATTTCTCAGTGGCTGCCCGCTTAAGCCGGGCGACGTGCTTCATTGACCTTTTGTAGAGTCCTAATTTTCAGAATACTCAGTCGTAGATAACATCTATGCCAGCGGATGATTCTCCTTCTCCTCGGGGGAGAAGGCCGGGATGAGGGCGAGCTGAATCTCCCGCGCCCGCGGGACTGATCAATAGCTACTTGAGACTTCTTCCCGTCGCCTTTTCAACGAGCGCCTTGTATTCCTCATCGCTCACCATTCGCGGAATGGCCTGGCAGACTTTTTCAAATCCTGGAAAATTCCACAGATTCGGAAAATCCCTGCACTGCTGCGGCTTCACCGGTTGCACTGCACAATCGTTTCCATTCAGGAAGATGCACTCGCCGTTCGCCTTTTCCTGCAACGATAAGCCCTGCCGGTCATGCCGCAATCGCGTATGCCGTTGGATGAACTCATGCTCGCTCAGTCCAAGGAACGCCGCCAATCGCGTTATCTCCGCGTCGCCCAAGCGCACCTGCCCAGGCCAGCGACAACAGGCCGTGCAGCGTTGGCATTCGTAGAATATCGGCACGCGTCGATGCTGTCCCCTGCCCGTCGCGCCGTCGAGCCGATTTCTACTAGAGCTTGGACCGCTCTAAAAAGCAAAAACGGAGTCCGGTTGCCCGGACTCCGCTTCGAAATTTCAATTGTGCTTAGTAACGGTCGCGACCGCCACCGCCACCCCCGCGTCCACCGCCACCGCCGCCGCCACCGAAGTCGCGACGAGGACCACCGCGTCCGCCGCCACCACCACCGCCGGGGGGCCGGTCTTCCTTGGGACGGGCAATGTTGACTGTGAGCGCGCGTCCACCGAGTTGGGCGCCGTTCAGAGCGTCAATAGCTTTCTGCGCCTCTTCAGGCGTGCTCATCGTGACGAACGCGAAACCACGAGGACGACCGCTCATGCGATCCATCATCAGATTGGCTTCGACGACCGTACCGTGAGCGGCGAATGCATCTTGCAGCTCGTTTTCGGTAGTGTTGAAGGAAAGATTTCCTACAAACAGTTTGGTGCTCATGTGATGTTTGCTGTTCGACTAACCTTGCTTCTTCTGACTGTTCCCGACCGCCGGGTTTCAAATCATCACTGAACTGAGTTCACTTGAAGATTTACCATGCCATGAATTCACAATGCTATCTGCCAGCCGCGCGAGATTTAACAAATTTCAAGAAAAAGTCAAGATTTTTGCAATCCACCAGCCAAATCTTGCTCCAAAATCTCTCTCTTCGCTCGCAATTTTTTACACAGCGTTTAAACTGTTCCTCGTGGAAAAATCTGATCCAAAAATCCGGGGCCGCGGCACGCCTATCAACCCGACTAACCGGTTTATCCACACGCAGTTGGAGCGATTTGAGGACTACGATCCCTCCGAAGACCTCGCCCCCGGCACCCAGCTCATTCCCGATGCCTCCAATACCATCATCACCCACAACGACAGCCCTGATATTGGCTTTGCTTCGAGCATCAATGTCTATCGCGGCTGCGAGCATGGTTGCGCCTACTGTTTTGCCCGCCCGACCCACGAATTTCTGGGGTTTTCCGCCGGCCTGGACTTCGAAACCAAAATCGTCGTCAAATACCGCGCCCCCGAGCTGCTCCGGGCCGAACTCATGTCGCCCAAGTGGAAGCCTCACCCTATCGCCATGAGCGGCGTCACCGATTGCTACCAACCCATCGAGCGCAAACTCCAGCTCACCCGCCGTTGCCTCGAAGTCTTCGCCGAGTTCCGCAATCCCGTCATCATCATCACCAAAAACCATCTTATCACCCGCGATGTGGACTTGCTTGCTGAGCTTGCCAAGCACCACGCGGTCTCCGTCTTCATTTCCATCACCACCCTGGACGCTACCCTCACGCCCAAACTCGAACCCCGCGCCTCGCTGCCCAAGATGCGCCTGGCCGCCATCAAAACCCTCAGCGACGCTGGTGTGAATGTCGGCGTGCTCGCTGCCCCGATGATTCCCGGCCTGAACGACTACGAACTGCCCAAAATCATCGCCGCTGCTGCCGAGGCCGGCGCCTGCCAGGCCGGATTCACGCCCCTGCGCCTGCCCTTCGCCGTGAAGGACATCTTCGTGGAATGGCTGACCCGCCATTTTCCTGACCGCAAAGAAAACGTCCTCAACCGCATCCGCGCCATGCGCGGCGGCAAGCTCAACGACTCCAACTTCGGTTCCCGCATGAGCGGTGACGGTATCTTTGCAGAGCAACTGGACCAGATGTTCCACGTCGCCGTGCGCAAAGCCGGCCTTGAGAATCGCCGTTACGACATCTCCACCGCCGCCTTCCGCCGTCCGAATGGCAATCAGCTCAGTCTGTTCGAATAGCGGTCGGATCCTGTCCAACCCCTATAAAGTGGTCGGAATTGGTCGGATTCAGTCGGATTCACTCTTTTTCTATCTTTTTTCATTCCGACTGCGTCCTTCTGCCTTTCCCATGAAATCAACCTCTAGTTGGCTGGAGCTGGCTGGCGTTGCCTGTGGCCGTTTTTGCGTAACCAACTGAATTTGTGTCAGTTCCGCAAAAAATACCCAATCAGAAGAAATCCCGGACTTTTTACAGAAGCAAACGAAGGGAACAAAGTGGCTGAACCCTTCAGGCACCAAAAAGGTTACCTATTTCAAAGAACCAATGTAATTGTATCACGTAGTCAAAACTTGTCAAACTATTGTTCAATTATTAAACCTTTCTAGTCGGCGGGGCAGCCGATGTCTCCCACATCGTGTAAATCGAGAAACCTGATACCTGGCATCTAACACGTCTATTTATGCGGCGTCTTCCCTCTCGTCCACTTATCAAACACCGTCATCACCGGTAACGCGTTGCCGTCATCATCAAAGAAGCCCCGGCTCCGCAATCGGCCTTCCACTGCCGGCTCCCACCAGAAGACCCCGATGCACCGTTCATCCGGCACACTCAGCGCGATATGCGTCACTTCATCCAGGAACTCGCGTTGTCCCTCCGGAGATTCCGCGAACAGCGGCGCGACTTCCCGATACTCCGATGGACGCCAGTTATACGCCACTTCCGCCAACACGATGTCCTTATGATACGTTCTCGCCAAATAATTCAGGTTCCCGCGCAAGTCCAGCAACGACCCATGCCACCATGGATAATACGACAACCCGATCACGTCATACTTCACCCCGAACGCCTTGAGATGGTCGAAAAAATATTTACTCGCCTGCCATTCGCCACCCTTGTCGAAATGAATCATGATCCGCGGCATCCCATTCGTCCCGCGTCCCGCGTCCACACCCTTGATGCCCGATTTCAGCAGCTCCGTGAAGTTCTTCCAATGATCCGGCACCTTGCCATCCGGCCAGAGCATCCCTGGACGCACCTCGTTCCCGATCTGCACCATTTCCGGCAACACCCCCGCATCACGAAACGCCGCGATGCTGTCCCGCGTGTATTCAAATACCGCCGTGACGAGTTCCTTGTGCGATTTCCCCTCCCACGCCTTCGGCATGATCTGCTTCTGCGGGTCCGCCCACGTATCCGAGTAATGAAAATCCAGCAGGAACTTGTAGCCCAGCTTCTTCGCGTCCTGCGCCAGCGCGATGGTGTATTCCAGATTGTTCGGCAACTGCGTCGGTGCATTGAACAACCGCAGCCGTACCCAGTTATACCCGTGGTCCTTGAAGATCTGCAATCCCGGCTTGGCCACCCCGCCATCTTTGAAAACAATCCCATGCTCCTCTGCCTGCTTGAGAAACGACAAGTCCGCCCCCACCGCAAAATCCGCCGCGCGCAACGACAACGATGAAAGGAAGATGAACACACAAAGCCAAGCCGTGGATTTCATGCGCCAATGAAACGCCTCACCAGCTTCAGAAACAAGTCCAATAACTGCTCAGCCTTTTCTGTCACCTTTGGATTTTGCGACTGAATGCAGCGAAAAAATTAGGGGTGCCGTTATAGAAAGAAACGCAATCGGAAAAATTCCCCTCTCAAACCTGACAAGCTCAATAAATTCAAATTGAGATTGATGGTGCAAGCTCATTGGCCCTAAAAACCCATCGTAAAAAAAACAGAACATGGCTATCCATACGATGCCGCACTGCAGACAAAATCCAGCAATCAACACTTGAAGAATGCCTTCTGAAGCGCGTCGTAAAAGTGCCAGAGTCACCATCCATATCAGGAGAAAAGCCACGCAAAACACCCAAGTGTTCTCTGATGCAAAGCGCGTTGGGAGGGGCATAAAATACTGTAAATCGTCCGCTTTTACACCGAAACAGACTTCAAAGATTGACGGAATGCTTTGGCCGATCAGGCAGATCGTGAATGAAAAAACAATTGCCGAACATGCCAGGAAAAATATCGCCAATGGTTTTGGCTTCATGAGTTAAATAAACCAGGCAGAACCGAGGATTTCATGCGCCCAATGAAACGCCTCAACAGCATAAGAGACAAGCCGAAAGCCAACCCCGGACAGCGGCTGTGTTCCGCATCGCGGATCCAGCCGCAGCACGTCCCTACGCTATTGACCAAACAAATCACGCGAGTTTGGTAGGGCGCGTCATTCCGTGACCGCCGTCGTCCCGGTGTAGAATCGCCATCTATACGCCGCTTTTCCCGGAGCGCGGGCAGCCTTGCCCGCCAGTTCATTCCAGCGCCTGAACCTCCTCCCCCACCCAACCCGGAGTCCCGCTTCCCTCATTTAACCAATCACAGATTTAACCGATTACATCCCTACACTCATTCGTCATTCGTACATTCGTCATTCTCCCTCCCCAAATATATTTGTCGGCTTTCCTGCCTCCACGCACATTTACCACCGAATGCAATCAACGGATGACGCCTCGCTGCTGCGGCGCTACGTGGAAAGCGCTTCGGACGAAGCCTTTGCCGCGCTCGTCGCCCGGCACGTCAATCTCGTCTATTCCATCGCGTTGCGGCAATGCGGCAATCCGCAGCATGCCGAGGAGATAACGCAAGTCGTCTTTGTCATCCTTGCCCAAAAAGCCGCGCGCGTGCGGCCCGAGGCGCTTTCCAGTTGGTTGTTCCAGACCACGCGGTTGACCACCATCAATTTTCTCCGCAGCGAAGCCCGCCGTCATGCCCGCGAACAGGAGGCCTACATGCAATCCACCTTGAACGAATCCGGCAGCGAAACCTGGCTCAAGATCGCCCCACTCCTGGATGAAGCCGTCTCCGGCCTGCGCGAGAAAGACCGCCGCGCCATCCTCCTCCGCTTTTACGAAGGCCGCAACCTGCGCGAAGTCGGCACCGTTTTGAACACCAGCGAAGTTGCCGCCGAGAAACGCGTCAGCCGCGCATTGGAAAAACTCCGGCGCTTTTTTGCGAAGCGCGGTGTGGATTCCAACACCGGTACCATCGCCGGGGTCATCTCCGCCAATTCTGTTCACGCTGCCCCTGCCCTGTTGGCCAAATCCGCCACGGCCATCGCCCTCACCAAAGGCGCGGCGGCGAGCGGTTCCACTTTAACCCTCATCAAAGGAGCCTTGAAAATTATGGCCTGGACCAAAGCAAAAACCGCCCTCGTGGCCGGCGTCGTCGTTCTCCTCGCCGCCGGAACCACCGTCGTCACCGTCAGAGAAGTGCAAGCGCAGGAAACTTATTCCTGGGAAGTATCGCCGGCGAATTTTGCCGTGTTCTACAAGGCATCCGCCGGAATCATCATCGTGCCGACGAAATTCAACAATAATGGCAGCGCCTGTTCCGATGGCGGTCGCGGCGCGATCGGCATTGCCCAGCCGCTAAAGAATATCTACGAGACCGCCTACCGGATGGACCCGCTCCACACCATTGTCATCGGGAATCTGCCTGCGGAAAGATATGATTATATCGCCAAACTCGTCGGGCCGCAGGAAGCGCATAAACAAATGCCTACCGATGAAAATTGGACCATCGCTTTACAGAAAGAACTCACCCGGAAATTTAGCATTCAGGCCCGGGTTGAAATGCGCGGCACGGATTGTTTGGTGTTACAACCCGCCAGCACCGGCACTCAGGGCTTCAAACCCAGCCACTCGATGCCTAATGGGATCGCTTTCACAGTGAAGCCTGGTAACTACGCCTTTCACGAACAACCGGTCGGGACTTTGATCGGAAACCTGCAAAGAAGTTTGCAAATTCCCATCGTGGATCAGTCGGGCCTTGAAGGACCCTACGATTTTACTCTCCAATGGGACGAACCCGACCCCAAGCAGCCGAATCTCAAAGGTTTAAAACAAGCCCTGCACGACCAGCTCGGCCTCGACCTCGTCCCCGGCCACGAACCGATGGAAATGCTCGTCATCGACGCCACGAAATAGTCCCCGGACTGCGCCCGTCCCGGGCGCTGCAACGCTGGCACGCATCAAGTAAGTCTTAGGAAAGTTCATCAGGCTCATCTCGATCATTAGCGCATTCGTGCATTCGTCATTCGTCATTCATTCAACCGCTATTTATAAATCCCCACCATGCACTTTAGCCTGCCGCTCTGAAAATATTTTGCATTCTGCACTGAGTTCCCCGACCCAAGTTTGAAATTCCTTAGCAATCAGCGAACGGCACATTTGCCGCTGTAAAATATCCTCCGGCGAAATTGTGCGAACTGATTCGTACTGCCGCCCGACAAAAACACCAAGAGAAAGAAATCCAGTTATGAAAAAAGATATCTTTGATGAAGAATCCGGAACCACTACGACCAATCGTCCGCACGGCGGAGAAACTCCCGGGACCTCGCGCCCCGGTTCAGACGCAAGCAAAGAAGAAATGATGAGACGCGTGCAGGAAGCCGGTACCCCCGGCGACAGTCACCAGGCGCTCCAGGCCCTCGAAGGCGATTGGAATGCGGAAGTGCATTGCTTGATGGATCCCGGCGCCCAGGCCGAAGTCCATCGGGGCACCGCAACAGTCCAATCGATCCTGGGCGGACGTTTCCTGGAGGAGGAATTTCACGGCGAGATGATGGGCAAGCCGTTCACCGGCCGGGGCATATTCGGCTATGATAATACGAAGCAAAAGTTCGTCAGCGTTTGGCTGGATGATATGAACACCGGCATCCATGTGAGTGAAGGCCGGGGTGACCAGGAAAACAAAGTCATCTCGCTGGAAGGCAAATCGAATTGCGCCGCGACCGGCCAACAGGACGTCCCCATGGGACAGATCATCCGCGTGCTAAGCCCCGATAAGCACGTTGTTGAATTATACAACGACGGTCGTAAAACGATGGAAATCACCTACACCCGCGCGTGAGGGCGGTCGTCAAACCAGTCACAGCGGCCTTCGTGCCCGCTGTGACTGATCTCCGAAAAAAAGCGACTCAAAGCAGATCCAGAATCACCCAACCTGCCGCAGCCGCGAGCAGAAATTTATATAGAACAATTTTTATCATAAATATTTCGTTTGTTAAGCCCACCCGCGTTGGCGGATGTTCTCCTCCTCATGCAATTTCATCCGCGCTGATAAGATAGCCGCGCGTCCGAGATAACCAACCACCTGCGTAGGGTCCTTGCGTGACACCACCGGCAATCGGCCGATGTTGTTCTTCAGCATCTTCGTGAGCGCCGCGTGAAGCGGTTCATCAGGAAACGCCGTCACCAGGTTGCGGCTGCCCGCCTCGGCCACGCTCAAGTTGTCATTCGGGTCCTGTCGCAACGCGCGCACGATATCGCCTCGCGTGATGATGCCTACGAGCCGTTGCTGCTCGTCCACGATCAATGTGCCCTGCCGTTTACTCAGGTCGGAATCGCCACGGGCGATGCGGTCGGAAAGCTCAGTGAGCTTCATGTCTGCAGGGATGTTCGGCACCTCCTCGTCCATCACATCCTGCACGCGCGCGAGTTCGAAGGTATCGATGCTGTATTCACGCGTGATATGGTGTCCACGGCGGGCGAGTTTCTCCGTAAGAATGGAGCGCCGCATCAACAGCACGGTCACAGCCAATCCGGCCACCGAGCTGATGAGCAGCGCGGGGAACAAATTAAAATCGCGCGTCAGTTCCACGGCAAAAATCATCGCTGTGAGCGGCGACCTCATCATGCCCCCCATCATCGCCGCCATGCCGACCAACGCCCAAAGACCGGGATCGCCCACAGGTATCCACGAACCGGTGAACGCACCCAGCGCACCGCCGATGATGAGCAATGGCGCCAGCACACCTCCGGATGTTCCCGAACCCAACGCGATGGCCCACACCAGCGCCTTGGCCACCAACAGGCTGATGACCACCGCACCGATCAATTCACCGCGCAACAGGCCGTGGATCGTGTCATAGCCAACGCCCAGCACTTTTGGCTCGATGATGCCGCCGATGCCCACAAACACTGCGCCAATCGCCGGCCACCACATCCAATGCAAAGGAAGTTTCACGAACAAATCCTCCCACGCGTACACCAGCAACGTGAGCAGGCCCGCGCCAAATCCTTCTAATACGCCAAGCGCGAGCGCAAAACCAAGCAGTTCCGCCGATGGCGCGGCATGGACGGCGATCGGGAAAATCGGCCCCGCGCCCAACAATGGCACGCGCATCACTGAGGCGACCAGCGACGCGACAGCCACCGGAATAAAACTGCGCGGCTTCCACTCGAAAAGCAGCAGTTCAACGGCGAGCAACACCGCCGCCACCGGCGTGGCGAACACGGCAGCCATCCCCGCCGCCGCGCCAGCCACCAGCAAAGTCTTCCGTTCCGCTGCGCTCAGTTTGAATTGCTGCGCCAGTATCGAACCGAAAGCACCACCCGTCATGATGATGGGTCCTTCCGCTCCGAACGGCCCGCCGGTGCCGATGGAGATGGCCGCTGAGATCGGTTTTAGGATCGCCACCTTCAACTGGATCTTGCTGCGGCCCAACAAAATGGCTTCGAGCGCCTCGGGAATCCCGTGCCCGCGGATCTTCTCCGACCCGTACCGCGCCATCAGGCCGATGATGACCGCCCCGGCGACTGGAACCAGCACCACCCAATATCCCAGATGATGCCCCTGCGGTATCGCCGGGGCGGCCGAGATCCGGTGATAGAAAGCCAGGTTCGTGATGGCGGCGATCAACCAGAGCAGCGCATACGCCACAAAAGAACTGATGATACCGATGACCCCGGCCATTGCCGAGAGCAGCAGCACACGGGGACTCGTGCTGAAGTCTGACAGTTCATCTTTAACCAAGGCATGGCCATTGAGACTTGGGAAGACAGCGGATTCAGTTTGCATTTACCAGCAATAGAAATTATATCGTAATACGATATTGTCAAACAAATGATGGCAGCTTAAGTTGCCGATAGCCCTCGCCCTCTGGGAGAGGGCGCGGCGCAGCTGCGGGTGAGGGGTTTCTCCGGCCGCAGGCGGGACTGATCAAGGAGGCAACTTAAGATGCACCCGACATTGGACAAACTGGCGCGAAATCTTTAAACCATTGCGACATGGCCGCGCCCAAACAACTTGGCAAAGCACAATACGAGGCCCTCTCGGCGTTCCGTTATGCCCTGCGGCGCTTCATCCATTTCAGCGAAGAGGCCGCGGAGGGCGCCCGCATCACCCCACAACAGCACCAGGCGTTGCTCGCTATCAAAGGCTTTCCCGGGCGCGACCGCGTCACCGTCGGCGAACTCGCCGAACGCCTTTGCCTGCGCCACCATAGCACGGTCGGATTGGTGGACCGGCTCGTGAAGGAGAAACTCGTCGCCCGCACCCGCTCGGCCGAAGACCGCCGCCAGGTGCTCATCGAACTCACCGCTCGCGGCGAGAAAACGTTGGCCACTCTAAGCGCCCTGCACCGCGAACAACTCAAGCGCATCGGACCTGAGATCACTCAGTTGCTCGCGCGTCTTAATTCGGTCGAAGAATAATCGCTAGAGCGCAGGGCGTGAAACATCGTCCCCCGCAACGCTTGGAGTTCCGCCTTTAGGCGGTTCCGTGCATCCACTCTCCCATCTCATTCGTATCTCTAAATAATGCTGAAATGCTTTACAAACATGCCACCATTATTAAATTTCCGGACGGCTATGAAACCCACCCGATTCCTCTGGCTGTTGCCTGCTTTCGCCCTGCTTTGCCTCAATTCCTGCAAATCGGACGACCACCAGGCCAAACAAGAAACCAAACCCGTCGTTTACCGTTCCGCGCCCGATGATTACGCGCAGGTGCCCGCATGGACGCCCGATGACATGGCATTTTTTCTCCACGGCTCCATGAGCACGGAAGTCGTGCCGGAAGTCGTCCTGCGCACGTTCATGCGCATCTATCCCGACCTCTTTCCGACCAGCGACCTGACCTATCTCGGATTGATTCCCGATCCGCAATTCGGCTGGCCCATCGGCTTCTCCAAAAAACCCGTGGCGCATCTCGGCGGACTTTCCTCCATCGGCATCAATTGCGCCGCATGTCACGTCACTGAAATCATCCCGCCCGTCAGCGGTTCCAATATCCGCGTGCTGGGCGTCACCAGTCATTTCGATGCCGAGGCGTTCTTAGGCTCGGTCATTGTCGCCACTTTCCGCACCGAAGACCCGGCTAACATGAAACGGTTCTTATCCGCCTATCTCGGCGAGACGGACCCGAAGAGTAATGCCAAAACGCAAGATCAGCTCGCGACACAATGGGATGAACAACAGAGCAACATCCTCGCGACACTTACCGCCGACCCGGCTGGCACGAATGGTCTCGCACACGGCACGTTGAACGATATCCGCTCAAAAGATTTGCGTCTGGACCATCAAGTCCTCACCGCTGGCACAGACCTTGCCAATATTTCCTACACCATGCTCAAGTTGTTCCACAACATGCGCGCATGCCTGCATTTCCCCGATGTGCCGCCGGGTACATTACCGCCGCCCTCCGGCCCCGGCCGCAATGACGCCTTCGGCCTGCTCTCCGCCTCGCTCTTCGGCATTCCGCAACCGCCCGCTCCCGTGAAATACGGCCTCGTGTGGAATGTGGACCATCGCCCATTTGTGCATTGGGATGGCAACACGCGCTCGCCGCTGGGTCGCAACATTCTCGCATCGCTGGGCCTCGGCGCGCCGCTCATCAACGGCCCTGAAGGCGAACTCGACCTGGCCCTCGTCAAACGCCAGACCGATATCTCTGAAAAAATTCGCCCGCCGCGTTATCCCTTTATCATCGATCAGGCTGCCGCCACGCGCGGCGCCGCGCATTACCAGGCCCTGTGCGCCGAATGCCATGACGGCGAGCAGACCGATGCCCGTCTTTATTCGCCCGCCCAGATCGGCACCGACCCGCAACGCGCCATCGGCTTCACCCAGGCGGAAGCCGACCTGTTCAACAAATTTTTCGGCGAGCTCAAGATCGATGGATACGTGGCGCCCACAAATCCGCCCATCCGCAGCACGCAGAAATATCTGTCACCGAACCTCGAGGGCGTCTGGGCGCGCTCGCCCTATCTGCACAACGGCTCCGTGCGCACGATGCAGGAATTACTGATGAAGCCCGCCGACCGCGCCAAAACATTCCGTCGCGGCTCCCGCCTATATGACGCCACCGACATGGGTTACACCGATGCTGGCGCGTTCCAATACGATACAAGCGTCCCCGGCAACTCCAACTCCGGCCATAACTACGGCAGCGACCTCAACGCCGACCAAAAGCGCGACCTCATCGAATACCTGAAGACCCTGTAGCGGCGCTCTATGAGCGCCGAAACAGTTGACATAACGAACCGATTTGGTCGTTCGAACGCAAAATCATCGGCGAGCGATTCTCCTTCTCCTGGGGGAGAAGGCAGGGATGAGGGCGAGCGTCAATTCTGACTAACTCGCCCCCAACCTCAATTCAGCTTCGCCGTCGCATTCTCCGGCACCACTTCCAGCTCCAGCTTTTCCGTGTGCCGTATCACCGTCACGCGCGCATGCGCACCCACCTGCTCGCCCGTGAGCTGCTTGTGCAGGTCATCGATTCCCGCCACCGGTTGCCCGTTGAACTCCACCACGATGTCCCCATCGCGCAATCCCGCCCGATAAGCCGGGCCATTCGGCTCGACTTGCAACACCAGCATACCCGTCTCGTTCGGCAGGTTAAAAAACCGCACCACACGACGATGTATCTTCGTCGTTTGCCCGCCCAACCCGATATATCCACGGCTGACGACTCCATCCTTGATCAACCACCCAGCGATGACCTTCGCCGTGTTGATGCCGATGGCAAAGCACAACCCTTGCGCCGGCAATATCACCGCCGTGTTCACGCCGATGACTTCGCCCCGCGAATTGACCAGCGGCCCACCGGAATTTCCCGGGTTCAACGCTGCGTCCGTCTGGATGATATTGTCCATGAGCCGGCCCGAGTCCGCTCGGAACGACCTTCCCAACGCACTCACCACACCCGCCGTCACCGTGTATTGGAACCCATACGGATTCCCGATCGCGATGGCCAGTTGGCCGACACGCAATTGGTTCGAGTCACCCAGCTTTACCGGCTTCAGGTTCGGCGCATACGTGCGGATAACGGCCAGATCCGTGTCTGGATCAGTCCCCACCACATGCGCATCCGGCTTGCGACCGTCCGCCAGGGTCACCTCAATGCGGTCAGCGCCATGCACCACGTGGCTGTTCGTCAAAATGAAACCATCCGGCGTGATGATGAAGCCCGACCCGCTGCCGCCGGCCTCCTGCCCGCGACGCCCACCCTTCTTGCGCACATCGATCTTCACCACGGACGGACTCACCGTCTCCGCCGCATTCGTGACCGCATTGGAATAAGCGTCCAGCAACGGCCCATCCGTTACCGGCACGCCCTGCGCCGCCGATTGGCCGCCCAACACATCCTGCGAATCCAGGACCGGCACCAAAAAGTTCTCAGCGATTTTCATAAAATCAGCCCCACCTTTCAAAGGGCGAAAACACCATTAACGCCAATCCACATTCTGTCAAATCGCCCACGCCACCTCTGTGTTCTCTATGTCTCTGTGGCAGATTTTCTTTGCCTCCCCAGCCCATTCCGGCAACCTGTCACCGGCCATGGAAATTCATAAAATCGTCTTCCTCTTCGACGTGGATAACACCCTCCTCGACAACGACCGCGTCACCGCCGACCTCCACCGCTACCTCCTGCGCGAAGTCGGCCCCGAACGCTCGGAGCACTATTGGACCATTTTCGAGGAACTGCGCACCCAACTCGGCTATGCCGATTATCTCGGCGCATTGCAACGTTACCGCATCGAACACCCGCACGACCTGCGCCTCCTTTCCGTCTCCAATTTCCTCGTTAACTACCCCTTTGCCAACCGTCTCTACCCCAATTCCCTCGACGCCGTCGAGCACGTCAAAAAATGGGGCCCGGTCGTCATCCTCTCCGACGGCGACGTGGTGTTTCAACCGCGCAAAGTGGAACGCTCCGGTTTGCTCGAAGCCTTCGAGAACCACGTGCTCATCTACGTGCATAAGGAAGTAGAACTGGCCGACGTGGAGAAGCGCTATCCAGCGGAGCACTATGTGATGGTGGACGACAAACTGCGCATCATCACCGCGATGAAGAAAATCTGGGGCGACCGCCTGACCACCGTCTTCCCCCGCCAGGGCCACTACGCCCTGGACATCAAAGCCATTGCCTCACTTCCGCCCGCCGACATCACCATCGAACGCATCGGCGATCTGGTGAATTACGATCTGACAAAGTTAGGAAGAACGAAAATCTAGCGCGGACTTACGTTCGCGACTACTCCATTTACGTAGCCGCCGACGTCAGTCGGCGCAAATTTCTTTTCGCTGAACTTCGAACAATCCGAGAAAGTCGGCCTTTCACTCCATTTCCCGGCGCGGCAAAACTCTCTTTTCAACATCTCGTTCCCGCACGGCATGATAATGTTTCCAAAACCATGACCAGTAATCATTCTCGAAAGGATTCACCTTAGGAAAACCAGGAATCACGGCGCCTGAAAAGGGCCAATCAGCAGGGTTTTTCACCAATTCTCCTTTGATCGGATTGAGTAAAACATAGTCTGCACACGCCAGCCCGAAAAATTTTCGCTGTCGCTCTTCGGGCTTAAGCACATGATCGTGTGCCTGATGTTGAAACTTCGCCGGCTTTAGATACGACCCTAATTGTGCCCGAAGAAATTTGATACCGTTTTGCTGATCTGTACTGGTTCGCAAACCCATCCAGACAAAATGAATGTGATCAGGCATCAGAGAATAGGCAGGACATAGTAAACCTTCCCGTGCTGCCGCATGTAATGTCATGGCCTGAAACGCACTGTGAAATCGTTCATTGAGCCAGCCCTTTTGTCGGAGATGAACAGGCATCGTCCAGAAAATGACTGCATCCCCTTGATAGAACTCACGTTTCAATCGAGGTAAATAATGAGAGAAATCTGAACGCGGCCTTTTCTCAGGGAATGCGGACGCAGGTTGGTCTTGCATCGCCAAAAATCTAGCGCGGACTTACGTCCGCGACTACTCAATTTACGTAGTCGCCGACGTCAATCGGCGCTAATCCATTTCACGAACCTTCGTCCCGATCGCCGATAGTCAAACCAACGAGAACTTCAGAAAAAAAGAAAACCGCAGAAGAACCACCAAGCCTCACCCTAACCGCCACACAATCCGCGCCTTCGTCAGATCGTACGGGGACATCTCCATTTTCACGCGGTCGCCGACGGTGAGACGCACGAAGCGCTTGCGCATCTTGCCGGAGATAGTGGCCAGCACCTGATGCTTGTTATCCAGTTCAACGCGGAACATCGTTCCCGCCAATACAGATAAAATACTGCCTTCGATTTCGATATGGTCTTCCATGAGTCCCTAAAGAAACAAAAAAAGCGGGGTTCGGGATCGCCGAACCCCGCTCTGCTAACTGATCGTTAAATCAATCAATAACGGTCGCGTCCGCCGCCACCACCGCCGCCACCGCCACGGCGAGGTCCGCCTCCGCCACCGCCGAATTCACGGCGTCCGCCGCCGCCACCGCCGGGAGGGCGGTCTTCGCGAGGACGGGCAACATTGACCGTCAAAGCGCGACCATCGATGGACGCGCCGTTCAAAGCTTCAATAGCTTTTTGAGCCTCTTCCGGAGTGCTCATGGTGACGAAACCGAAACCGCGAGGACGGCCGCTCACGCGGTCCATCATCAGGTTGGCTTCCACAACCGTGCCGTGCGCAGCAAATGCGTCCTGCAGGTCGTTCTCTGTGGTGTTGAAGGAAAGATTTCCTACGAACAATTTATTACTCATGTGATGTTTGTCCCTAGACCAAACTTTGCTTAGACCAGACCGTTCCCGAATACCGGGTTTCAAATCATCACTGAACCGAGTTCACCTGAGATTCACCATGCCTTGTAAGCGACAAGCTATCTAACAGACGCGCGTAATTTGACTCAACTCCCCCCAATTGCAAGCCCTATCGGGAAAAACTTTTATGCCACCGCCAAACCCCGCCCTTTTCACCCTTTTCCACCCGTTTAGGCCCAAAATGTACAAAATCGACCACCTCACGCCCCGGATCTGGCCCCTCAACCGCACGCACCACTTCATTGTAGCGCAGATTTTTTATCTCCCGTATCGCCGAATTCCATTCGGCAAGTCGTCCAATATCAAAAACCACCCTGAACTGGTTTGACCACAATTCGGGTCATGTCCTACCGGATTGTTGCTGACAATAACCAATGAACCATTTTTCATTATGAAATCAAACCCTCGCGCAAGACTCTGGCAAAGCAAATTGCCATACTCGTTAAATCCGGCTCTGCTGATGACATTTACAATGCTGGCATGGCGGCAATCTATGGGGAGCCTCTCACTGGCGACAAAGACAAGCTGCGAGAATATTACGAGCTTTGGGATCAAATGGGGGAGCTTATGAGGAAGATTGAGCCGGAGTTCATCTTCGACAATCCAGAGGCTCAGGAGTTGGCGGCTAAGATAAAACAGCATGGGGAGATAATTTCACAAATTTTTCTGCACGCAGTCATACGGTATGACCGGGAGGCCGTTATTCGATTGGCCGATTCAATCTGGTTTTTCAGAAACAAACGAAGTGCCTACGACAAGCCAGCCGACAAAGACAGGTCAAAACTGCTTTGGTTGAAATTGCGCCTTAAGAGCCAGCCAGAAAAAATAATGACCATCCGCGAGCTTGCCAAATTTCTTGGCTATCCGAAAACCTCGGAAGATGGCTATTCCTCAATCCGCCGAAAATGCAAGCAGCTTGGCGTTCCCATCAAGTCATCAAGACAAATAAGGAAGAAATAATACCATCCGTGTCTTTTATTTATTTCACTGAGTTGCGATAAAGTCAGGCGTGATAAATACACAGCACGGATTGTGAGCCGACACTTTACGGGCCGAAAGAAAACGGCTGGTGTGGTTTCTTGTTCAGGGACTCCACATCCAGCCGAGAGGCAACCGAAATTGCCAGCGATTAAGATTTAGCACTGCCAGCAGCGGAAAGCAAGGTGTTCCTGGCCCAGTCCGCGTTATTCAATCCAGATTTGGAAATGGCTTTCTTTATCGCCACAGCTTCCGACTTGTTAAACCGGACACCGATCTGAAAATCTTTTGACTGTCCTTTTGGCAATGTTGGCCTGCCCATTTTTGGTTTCATACTTATTGGTATCAGAAACTATTTGACACCTATATTACTTTCCGGTATCAATAAGTCAAGTAGATAAACAAAAGCCCCGCCAGTGCTTGTAACACTGACAGGGCGCAACCAAAAGGCCGAAGCCTTTCAGTGGTAACTGGACGTTACAAAATCACTGTAAGACTTGGCCAAGAAGGGGTCAAGTGAACTGTCATTGCTGCCAATCGGATGAAGTGAAAAAGTCGGGTCGTTTCACAAATAAAAACTTTACGGTGCAACGTTATCAGTGTTTGCGTTGTGGTAAATCATTCTCAGACAAACAACCACTGGACGGGTTGCGAGTGGATTTTGACCAAGCCTGTCAGGTGGTAAACCTGCTATGCGAAGGCATGGGCATTCGTGCGGTTGCTCGTATCACAAACTTGCACCGTGACACCGTGCTTTCGATTCTGGAAACCGCTGGCGCGAAGTTTGAGGCGTTCCTAGACGCCAAAATCCAAGACGTGAAGGCCAGCCAAGTCCAGATTGATGAGATATACAGCTTCGTGAACTGCAAACCGCAAACCACAAGCAGGGATGACCCTGAACGCGGGGAGTTTTTCACCTATTTGAGCATTGACCGCGACAGCAAGCTGATTATCAACTGGCGCACGTCCAAGCGGAACGCAGAGAACACGCTGGCTTTCGTCCGCGATCTAAAGCGGCGAGTGCCAGAACGCTTTCAGCTTACCTCGGATGCGTTCTCAGGCTATTGCCGTGGCAATGCGGCGATTCAAAAGGTGTTTGGCAACGAGGTTGATTACGCGACGGAAGTTAAGGTTTATGGACGGGCGAATAACGAGGTTTCCCGCTATTACAATCCTGTGACCGTGATTGGAATAAAGCGCAAGGCACGAATCGGAAACCCTGATTTAACCCAAGCCACAACCTGCCACGTGGAGCGCACGAATCTCTCTGTGAGGACGTTCACCCGCCGTTTTACCCGTTGCACGATTGGATATAGCAAGAAGCTGGACAACCTGCGCTATGCCGTGGCGATGTTTATTTGTCATTTCAATTTCTGCCGTGTCCATTCAGCCCACAAAAAGACGCCAGCAATGGCGGTGGGATTGACGGACAAAGTGTGGACGGTGAAAGAATTGATGCTGGCAAACGGATGATAAAGACGGCTATTAAATCACTATGAACACCAGCGAGCCGGATACTTATGAAGATTTGTCAGCTTGGCTGCAAAGCGTCGTTGAGTCTGCCGGTTCTCTCGCACAGCCAATGCCTGAATTGTCCGAGCCGCACAAAACCGTTCAGAGCGTCTGGACTTGGCTTGTTCAATACGAGTTGCCACATAAGCCAGCCATTGAGAGAGCCGCTCACAGACTTTGGCTGCATAAGGGCGAAGCGTTTCAGGATTTGCCACCTGTTGCGGCGTCACTCCTACGGCTTCGCATTGAGACAGCAGACCGATGGATTGAGGGGTTCGTAACCACAAAAGAAAGTCCTGTCCTTTTCCCCAAGGGAGAATTTCGGGAATTGTTAGAATGGCTTCTGGTTGATTGGTGGGACGAGCGCGGCATTCAATGGGGAGCGGATGAACTTTTTCTAAAGTCGGTTGTGAAATAGCGTCCACACTGTCACTTTAGCACACTCGTCAATCAGTGTTGGTCTTTGAAATTCACATCCACCGACGGCTTTTGCGGGACTAAGCTCATTTCAAAGAATACTTGCTTGGGGATATGGTCGCCTGATTTGCCCTCTGAGAACCCAAAATAAAACGCTTTCCGTTGTGTGTATTGGCCTTGAATTGATGGTAAAGCCCTCAAAACCCCGTAGGCGGTCCCCAGATTCATAAATTGCCCATTCTTATCCCCAAACACTTCCACGTCACACGGCGCAACGCCCATGTATTCGTTGTTCCATTCGATTTTCGTTCCTGGCTCGCTGGCTTCAACGTGGATTTGGTAGGCAATGCTACCGTGCCTGCCATGTTTGACGCTCGGGTCACTCGCACAACCAACCAGAAGGCCAAGGGCTAACAATGGGATAAGAAGGCGCATAAGTAGGCACAAAATGCCAGCAACAAGGGGGTTGTCTATCAGAAACGATACCTGTATCTGTTCCCCCATGAATCCAGTCATTTACATTGGTGATCCAAGCCTAAACGACCGAAAGCTGTTGGTTTTGATGCTTAACGAACTTATTTCTGCGAAGGCAGAGATTCGAGCGTTGTCGAATCTTCTGTTGACGGTACATAAAAACGCCGTTTCACCCGGCCAACTAAACACCATGACCGATAAAGCCCAGGATGCGGCTTTGGCTGAGATGAAGCAACGGATTGAGGAGTTTCAGAAGATGACAAATCCGACTGACAACTAATCTGGCTAGGCTGTAAAGCGTTCATTCGTCAATATGGCACACTTGCGAGCCAGCAACAATCTAACAGGACATGACCACAATTCGCGCAGCGAACAACTCATTTGGGCAGCTGACTCGTGGCGGGCTTGGGAAGCCACATTGGTCGGAATCAGTCGGAATCAGCCTGAAATCCGGTGGGGCGAGACTCCGTCGAGCCCTGACATCTCCCCCACAGCCACCCCCTCAAACTAGTCGGAATTGGTCGGATTCATTCCAAAACAGCCTTCCCACAGTGGCCCGTCGGCGTTTGCCAGGCTTGCCCGGTTCCACGCGGTTTCACGTGGCTGCCGACAAAAAGATTGTTTATTTTGGCCGGTAAAGGCCGGTATTACCGGCCAAGAAGTCGGTAAAAAGTCCAATTTACCACCTCTCGCCGAGAGGTCCGGAAAACCTGCAACTTGTCCCGCAACCTGCAACATAAAAAAACCCCTTGAATACCCTTGAATTGAGCTTGGCCACTTTCAAGAAATTGGGCCGTTTTGGGCCTATCAGGCCCTGATTTCCGATAAGGCGTGCAGTCCTCTGCGAACCGCTTCCCCGCACCTGATATCCTTTTAACCCATTTAACCGATTACAACATTTCAAATGTCAAAGAACCGTGGAGTATTTACAATATTAATCAAATTTTGTCAAATAAAAAGCGGCTTTGCCTCAATGTCCCCACCCAACAAAATTACACAACAACTTCCGCGCAACCTCCGCGCTCGTATCTTCCGAATTCAACTGGCTCGCGATATCCAGTGTAGACACGATGATTTTCCCCTTGCCGCACGGAATGATTCCCACCGCCGTGCCGAGGTTCATCGGATAACTGTGCCAGCAACCGGCTACCAATTCTTCGCCTTCCAACAACAAGCCTGACCGTGTCTTGCCGTTGCGCACCACAGCCTGATACGGCCAATCCATCGCCACATTCACCGGCAAATCTTTGAACAACGGATGCTGCTTCACAAAATGCAATCCGCCGAGCCACGCCGTGCCGATCTTGAACGTGCCGGTGTACGTCACCGTCGTGTTGTTCGTGATGACATTCATCCATGTCTCCGCGTCATCCAGGATGATGAGCGTCATACCATCGTTCCGCACCCGCTCGATGAGCTTCTGCACATCCGGCCCGCCGGCTTCTGGCGGCGCCCAAAGCAACTTGCAACGGGCGGCGCCTTTCCGATGCCAATATTCCAGCCGCACAGCCACTGCCTTGCCGGCCTCCAGCGTGAGCCGGCCCCGGTTGATCGTGTTGTCGCGCGTGTAATAATCGTCGAACAATAATTTACCATCCACCCATAAGCGCACCCCATCAGTGCTGTCGGTGGCAAACGTGTAAAAGCCGGTCGAAGGCGGCAAAATAGTTCCTTCCCAAACCACACCGTAATTCTCCATCACGTTCACCTGCGCATCCGGAGCCGCCCCATCCGCCACAAAAAAGTCCACCGTCCGGTCGGTCCGCTGGTGGATCTTGTTCTGAAATCCGTCATCGCTGCAGAATGTCGCCGTCAGCGATTGAAACCGTTCGGCGGGAATTTCCACCGGTTCGCCTTCGTGTGCGGGACGGGTAACGACCACCCAATCCAGCCGCCCGAGTTCATCAGCGTATGGGTCAGCCTTCACGCCCTTCTCCTGCGCGAGAAAATTCCGCACCACCGGCACGCTCTCCCAGGTTGCGCCGTGTCCATCGATCTTGTCGCTCTTCCAATCCACCGCCAGCACCTCGTCATGCCCCTCGGCAACTATATTGGTATTACCGTTATTCGCAGCGATTTCCGAACCGCCAGGCGTCGTAGATTTACCAGAGGTCTGCGCACCATTCTCCCTCTCCCCGGGGGAGAGGGTCGGGGTGAGGGGTAGCGCATCCCCCCTGCTTCCGGCCTCATTCGAATGCACCGCGCTCCCAGGTGTGAGGGCCGCCTCGATGCGGAACATCCCCGTCGCTCCGCCCACCGGAATCTTCACATCTTCCAGCAACAACTGCCCGTAAACTTCACCACCCGTCAACGTCACCAGGTATTGATTCATGAAAACCGCGTGTCCGGCCGGGTCCCGCAGAGTGATGGATAGCGTATGCTCTCCATGCACGTTCTTCTCATTAATGGCGTAAAAATCCACCGACACTTCACCCGGTATCTGCGCGAACTGGCTGCGCGGCATCACTGCGATGTACAGCGGCTGATTGTAATACGCCATGATGGCCGAGTCGCCTTTAGGGTTGCGCCAATCGTCCACGATGCCCGAATGGTTCTCCACACTCTCCGCCTCCCAGCCGTTCACCGCGTAACCATCAGCCACATCCGTCATGCGCATCACCTCGATCTTCCGCCCCTGGTGATACATCGACACATCGCCCATCGCCGTCGTGAAAGCCTCCACGTCCTTGAATGCGCCGCGCAAATCTTTCCGCGTCAGGAAATCATCAAATCGCTTGTACCAATCCAGATATGTTTGACCGTCCCAGCCGATGTTTGGCGAGGCCTCCAGCGCGGCTTTGATCTCCTGCAAACGCGGCGGCGTGGAGATCGCGCCTTCTTCGCCCCAATAGATGATCTCCGCGCGATTCGTCGTGCGGTTGTAATAATTCGTCGGCGAACGATACAGGCTTTGCTTCCACACCTCCGGCCCGCCCGCGTGATGATTGTCGTACCAGCCCGTGAAATGGATCTCACTGTCGAACGGGCGCATATGCATCTTGATATCCTGCGGCTCGTCCACCTTTGTCGCCCACGCTGAGGACAACGTTATGACGCGGCTCGGGTCAAGTTCATGCGCCGATTTCATGTCCGCTGTTTCCCGCTCCTGGATCGGCGACGAGTTACGCTCGTTGATCATGCTGTAGATGACCAGGCTCGGATGACTCCGGTCGCGCCGTACCATCCGCAACAGTTTCTCACGCGCCATCGCCTCACCCAAATCACCCTCCGCCGCCTTGTACGCGCCGGGCTCTTCGTAATACATCAACCCCTGCTCATCCGCCTGGTCCAGCACCTCCGGACTCCCGATGCACCGATGGAAATTCAGCATGTTCAATCCCAGTGCTTTGGCAGACTGGATCTGCTTCGCCGCCATCTCCGCCGTCGGAAAAATCCCGTTGATGGGCCAGAAGCCCCAACTGATCGCCGTCCGCAACACGACGCGCTTGCCGTTAAGGCGAAAAACCGCGTTCGACCCCACATCCTCCGGCGCAAACCAGCGGAACCCGAAGGTTTGTTCTGCGCTATCCATTTCGATGTCGCCTTCCTGTTCTACAACTGTGCAATCATATGTGTTGGGATGATCCAAATCCCAGGCGTGGGCGAACGGAACGGAAATACTCAATGTCATCGAATTTGTTCCCGGCATGAGGACGATGTTGGTCCATGGCGGACCAATCTCAAACATCGGCACTGCCCCAGCGGCATTGGAACCCTGCCTGCTCGTCACCATCGCCTCGATGTGTCTCTTAACCGGTTTCTTCGTCGTATTCTTAATTGTCACGAACACATTCACATTTGTGACCGCCGGCGTGTTCTGAACATAGATGTCGTCAACATAGACCGGGTCGCACTTGACCAGTCTCACCTTGCCGATGATGCCCCCAAAAGCATGGCTCATCGGTATGGCGTTCGAGCCCCAATAAAACGACGAACTATCGCGCCAGTCAAAATTCCCGCCCGGGTCCGTCACCCGCACTGCCAGATCCACCTCCTCACCCGGTTTTACCGCATCCGTGATATCCACTTCAAACGGCGTGTTCCCGATGGCGTCATAACCCGCCAGCTTGTGATTCACAAACACCTCCGACCGCAATCGCACCGCCTCAAATTTTAGCAATAACCGATGGGGCGTATTGGAGGCAGGCATGATTATTTTGCGCACCCACCAGCTCACTCCTTTGATATCATCATCGGGACCCCCGCCTTTGCTCAAGTATTGCTCCACCGTTCCCGGCACCGAAACATCACGCGCAGACGAGAGCGCATCCCAACCACCCGTCGGCGGATTCACCGGCAGTTTTGCCACATCCACCGGCGGCAAAAACAGTTCATCACTCTCCCACTTCGCGTCCTTATCCAGCCACAGCTTCCAGCCGGGGCCGGACAAATCAGTAACTTCGCGTGTATCCGCAAAACTCTTAAGTGGGAAAACGGCCAACGCGCAGACCGCGAGGGCAGCTAAAATTCGCAAAGGCTTCATGCCCCTGATTCTGTCGCCCCACCCGAAGTCACGCCAGTAGAAAGGTTTCCAAAATTATGCGAAAAACACTTAAACCCGTGCGGGAAAGCATTCCCCGGAGCGCGGCTGTGTGCATCGCACCAGCCGCAGCAGATCCCAACGCTGTTTTGTAGAAACCTTCGTGATTTGAGGCAGATAGCCGGCAAAACCCTATCCAAACGACGTGCGACTCACCTGGCGCGCCCCCTCTCCGCCATTTGCATAAATGGGGGAGAGGGCCGGGGTGAGGTGGCGCTGATCTCTCCCAGCCCTTTATTTGAACTCCATCCTGGATCTTTTCTACAGAGCAATCCCAACGCCTGCGCTCTGACGAATCCCACATGGAAGGTAGGGCGTGCTCTCCGAGCGCGCCGTCATCCCTGTGCAGAAGCGCCGCATTCGTGTCGCTTGACCGCCAATTGCACTGTCCCTCCCCATCTCGCGAAGCGTCCTGGAGTGCGGCAGTCCTCTGCCGCTTTTCCCCTGACCACCAACGCCCGTCGCCGCCAACTCCTCATTAAAACTACCAGGGACACTCATTGCCCCCCTCTCCGCCATTTGAATAAATGGGGGAGAGGGCCGGGGTGAGGTGGCACTTAGCTCTCGTTCCCCACCTTTCTTAAATCTGTGTCGATTTATGAGGTCTTCTCCACCACACCCTTCAGACTCGCCAACCCCTTCTCAAAATCCTTCCCCACCATCTTATCGATATCCATGATCATGTGGAACAGCTTGCCCATGAAGTTATTTTTTCCGCTCATCGTCCAGGTCACATGTGTCCCCTCACCTTCCGGCTTGAAAGTGAACTCAGCCGTGTTCACCGCGCGCATCGGTCGATAAAACTCCAGCCGAATCCGCAACAACTCAGCAGGTTTACTTTCGATGATGGTCATCTGTCCAGCGCCTACCTTCTTGTTACCGTTCCAACCCATCACCGATCCCACGCCGGATTCCGGCCCGCTGTAGGTGTTTTTTACATTCGGATCCAGCTTCGCCCAAGGCGACCACGCCTCCCAATTCCGCAACGTGTTCACCTGCGGAAAAATCGTTTCGGGCGATACAGCGATATCCGCCGAGCGCGTGATGGCAAACTCCGCTGGCCGGCACGCCACGATGATGACCAGCAGCCAAATGGCCATCAACACCAGAGCAATAATGCCGGTTACCGTTATTGTTATCGCTGCAATCATTTGTTTTGTCCCGCCAATTGCTTTGTAAAAATGACGCACCCAAACCTCACAGCCTGCCGGGTGACGCCTCCTTGCCGTCCTCTCGCCCCGCCCAAGCGGGGAGGGAAAGGGTGAGGGGTTCAATTACTCGTCTTCCTGCTTATTCCGGTTAAATTTCATCTTTTCACAGAATGCCCCTTCAATCGTGCCACCTCCGCCGCAACCCGGTCAAGCGATTGGTTCCAGCCCATGTCTTCGCCGTATTTCTTCGAAACCGACAACGGCGTGCTCCGTCGCAACGTCAATTTCGTTTGGTTGCCCTTATGCACATCGAACGTGATGACATCATGCAGTTCAGCGGGAAAATCGGCGCCCATCCCAAAATCCGTCGGCTTGCGGATGTCCCCTTCCTTGTTCGAGAAATACATCACCCACACAATCTTCTCCGGTGCTTTGATCTCCCGGAAATTTCCCACCGTCCAATACTCGCTCCCATCCGGCCCCCGCATGCAAAAGTGAAACTTCCCGCCCACTCGCAAATCAATCGTGCAATAAGGCGCGGTAAAATCTTTTGGTCCCCACCAGTGCAATACATGCTTCGGCTCCGTCCACACCTGCCACACCAGTTCGCGTGGCGCGTCAAAGACCCGCTCGATAGTCAATGTTGGCTCCGCTGTTTTCACGCTGGCCTCACTTTCATCGCCAGCATCGGCCGGAACGCGGCGCGATACGCCCACGCCAGATAAAGTTCCATGACCGTGACCACGCTGCCCGGAGCGATACTCTCTGGTGCCAGTGATACGTGAAAGAAAAGTATCCCCACCAACACCGGCGCCAGCAACGCCAACGCCAATGGCACAAATAAATTCAATAGCAACAGCACGCCCACCAGCACTTGCACACCTGAGATGAAACCCATCATGTGCGTGCTCATAAGCGCGCCCAGGAAGTTCATCACCGGTTCCGGCATCGTCTTCGGTGCGGGCATGAACTGAAGGAATCCGTTCAATCCAAATACAGCGAACATCAATCCCAGGAGCAATCGCACAATGTGCGGAATGAACCTGCTAAACGATTTTTTAGGTGTTTCGTCAGTCATAATGTTATTTGTTCTTCGCGAGGTATTCGTCGAGTTGCGCAAATGTACCGCTCCAGCCCTGGTTCATGCCGGGTCGGGCAGCGTCAAACGTCTGGCGTTCTTCCGTCGTCGGGTTCAGCGGCACCCATTCGAGCGTGAGTTTGGTTTTGCCGTCTTCTTCCGTGAAGGTCGTCGTGGAAAGCATCTCCAACGGCCACGTCGCGCTGAGCGGATGCCGCGTCAGCCCGCCCTGCGCGTCCGAGAATGAATTGACCAGCACGATGCGCGATGGCGGCACTATCTCGCGATAGACAAACAGCCCCCACATCTCTTTGCCATCCGGAGTTTGCATGCAATAATGGAACTTGCCGCCCTGGCGGAAATCCAGGTCTGCCTTCGTCATCTTGAACCCCTTGGGCCCGAACCATTCCAACAGGCGCTCCCGCTCCGTCCACGCCTTCCACACCAATTCGCGCGGCGCATCGAACGTGCGTTCGATGACCATTGGTTTGACCAACTCCTTCGCCAGGAATTCGCTGAGCTTCTCCAATGTCTGCTTGCCACCTTCGATGGCGCCGAAATTTTCCACCACAAAGTTTCGTGCTTCTGCTGTCGGAAACACCATCCGCGCCGTCAAACGCGTCTTGTCCGGCGCCAACGACTCCAGTGACCACGTCGCCAGGAAATGCGCCCCACCGCCCTCTTCGCTCCCGCCCGCATGCCCAAACACAATTTTCTCTCCCGGCACGATTTCCTTGAACACACTCTTGTTGGGATAATCCTTCCCGTCCGGCCCGTGCATCATGTGTTTCCAGACGCCACCGATTCGAAAATCGTGCACTTCGATCGTGTCCGTGAAACCGCGCGGCCCCCACCAGTGCACCAGATGCTTCGGGTCCGTCATCGCCTTCCACACCAGTTCCCGCGGCGCATCATAGGTGCGCGTGATCCTGATCTCGCGGTCACTCACCTCAACAAAATCCTTCAGCGCAGTGCCGATCAGCTGCGTCCACCCTTCCATGAAATTGGTTCTCGCGAACTCCGGCTGGGCCGGGAATGTCTCCAGCCCTTCATGCGTCAACTTCACACGCGTTCCATCGCCTTTGGGAAACAACTCTATCGTAACGAGTGAGTCGCCCTCTACCCCTTCGTAGCGCCACGTGAAAGCCAGCTTCTTGTTCGGCACCACCGCCGTCACCTTGCAGAGATGGACATAATTAAACCCTTTGTGCTCCACCGCGAACCCGAATTCAAAACCAGTCTTCGCCTTGAATTCTTTCAGGTCAAAAAACCAGCGTACCAGATCGTCTTTGTGGCTGATGGCTTTCCATACGCGGCCCACCGGCGCGTCAAAGATTCGTTCGACAACCAGCGGTTCGGCTTTTTTTGTAGCAGTCATGATTTTTCTCCAGATGAAATGATTAAGATTTTTCGGGTTTTGGTTCCTTGGCCTGCAATTCCTTCAGATATTCGCCCAACCGGTCAAAACTTTCCTCCCAAAACCTGCGATATTCCTCGATCCATTGTGACGCTTCGCGCATGGGCGCTGCCTCCAGTTTCATGCGATGCACCCGCCCGTTGCGCCGGCGACATATCAATCCCGCCTTTTCCAACACCTTCAGGTGTTTTGATATCGCGGGCAGTGACATGGAATATGGCCGCGCCAATTCCGTCACGCAACTGTCCCCCACCGCCAATTGCCCCAGGATCCGGCGTCGCGTCGGGTCCGCCAAAGCCGCAAACGTGCGGTCCAACAGGCGCGATGAATATTTAACCATATGGTTAACTATTAAGCCAAGGGCTGGAACCGTGCAAGAATTTTTTTGAGAATTTTAACGCTCCCTGTCGGAACAGGAATCCTTTAAGGCCCGACCACCGCCCGATAAAACCGCACCGGAAAATTTGACGCCGTCATATCCACAAGAACCCCATTACTTCCCACTACATTGGTGAACGCCAGCCACTGTGGCGCCAGCAGATTCGTCGTCGCCTGAAACATATAATTTCGCCCCGCGCTCCCCGCCAGCGCCAATCGTACTCCGGCATTCGTCCGCGCTATCGCACTCAACCGCGGCGGCACCACCACCGACAAAACGCCATTTGTCGTAGCCAACGCCACAAAAAACGCACTCGCATCCGTGGCATTCACATTCGTGAACGTCAGAGCTTCATCATGGTCCGGCGCATTCGAGGAGATCGTGAACGGCATGTACACCAGTACCCCATTGGTGATCGGCGCATCTACGAAGGAGATCACCAAAATCCGGAACTGCCCCGGAGCGATCAGATTCGTGCCCATCAATTCACCCGGCGGCAAGGCATTCCCCTGCATCGGCGGACCCCATTGCAGATAATTCGTGTTGAATAGCAGGTCAAATTCCACCCCCGTCACGTTGATATCCGTGAAGAAGTTGATGGGCACATTTATAGTGCTGCCCGGCACACCGTTCGTTGAGCCTACGGTCATATTTGGCGATGCCACGGCACTAAACACCACCAGCAAGCCCATGCATGAAAGCAGCAGGATCCGTTTCACTCCTCACTCTACCCCGTTTCGTCCGGCTTTCAACCGGAGGAAAGTTAAATCGGGGTTACACTGTGCTCCGCACCACTCCGCCATCCACGCGCACAGCCGCCCCATTCGTCGCGCTGGCCAACGGCGAACAAAGATACGCAACCATATTCGCGACTTCATCCACCGTCGCGAAGCGTTGCAACAACGACGTCGGGCGCACGCTACGGAAAAACTCTTTCTCAAATTCCTCCGGGGTCTGTTTCGCGCTGGATGCCAGTTGATTCACAAAATCCGTCACACCTTCCGATGCCGTCGGCCCGGGCAACACCGCATTCACCGTCACGCCGGTTTTCTTCGTGAGTTGCGCGATGCCATTCACGAGCGCCAGTTCCGCCGCTTTGGTCATCCCGTAATGGATCATCTCTTCCGGAATCTGCACCCCGCTCTCGGACGACATAAAGATCACGCGCCCCCAATTGCGCTTGAGCATGTGCGGTAGATACGCGCGCGTGAGCCGCACGCCGGACATCACGTTCACCTGGTAAAACCGCTCCCAATCCGCATCCGGAATTTCCGTGAACGGTTTCGGCTCAAAGATGCCCGCATTGTTCACGAGTATGTCCACCTCTGGCGCGTGTCGCACCAGTTCTGCGCAACCAGCCGCCGTCGAGACATCTCCTGCCACGCCACGCGCCCTGCCTCCGATCTTATGCGCCGCAGCGTGCGCTGATTCCTTCGTTCGACCGTTCACAATGACCGTCGCGCCTTCCGCCGCCAGCAATCGCGCGATGGCAAATCCGATTCCTTTGGTTGACCCTGTGACCAGTGCCGTTTTGTTTTCCAGTTGTAGATTCATAAGATGATCAAGCTCCTCAGTGCAAATTTGCGCACGGGGATAATCTTAATCGAGAAGTGAAAAAATTCCAGCGCGACCAACTAAGCCGGACCTCGGGTCTGTGACCCGCAGCAATGTCCATCAAGAGTTCCTCGCCTAAATTTCCAATTTTCCATAAGGGTCCCGCAACGGGGCGCTGCTCCACAGCCAATCTTTTGGGTTGAGAACCAATTTTGCCTTTGAAGGGTTGCTCTCAATATAACTAATCGTTTTACTCTCATGCTCTTCGTTGCGCATGTACACATCAAAATAATCTGCCGCCCAGAATGCGCCGCGCCTGCCAAGGATTCTGTTAGCCAGTCGTCCCGTGTGCCTTTTCCAGGCACCTACGGTTTCCATCATTGGAATCTTCCCTGTTTTAAATAGCACATGTACGTGGTTGGGCATAATCACCCAAGCGCTAAGTTCATATCGATCACCGGCAAATCGCCGCAAGTTTTCCTCAATTAATGAAGCGATGCGATGGTGACGTAGATGGCATTCTCCCCGGCCTTTGTCGAGATACGCTTCAAGTTGGCTTCGTTTTGTCCGATCATCTTCGATTTCTATAAAATGCTCCCATTCAGAACGAAGCTTCACAGGGTAACTGTCCGCCAGATGGAAAGTGACGAACTGCGTCAATCCGGGCTCGTCCCGGTGCGGCAGGTAACCACGTTCATGCCAACCGTGGAAACCCTGCATTGTACCTTCGGCCCGTTCTGGAGCAGACCATTGCCGTTTACCGATAACTAAATCACGTAAGCCAGGGTTTTTCGGAGGGACGGATGGTCGAGCTTTTTGTTGCTGATCCACACTGGAATTGAGCCTGATTCTTCAGCAAATCGCAAGTTTTTGAAATTATGGAGCGCGGGTCTGTGACCCGCAGCAATGTCCCTAAGCGCGGCCTCAATGTATTGGCAGACGAGGTTCCTACAAGTCGTGGGCCGAAATCTTAAATTTGCCGTGATCTTTGTTTGATGACTGATTATGGGATCAATCAGGCACTGTTCGGGAGATTGCTGCGGGTCACAGACCCGCGCTCCACTGCTTTATTTCCCGCTGTCGCTCGTGACCTGTTTGAAGAATTTCACGATCAACGGCGGGGCGGCAGGATTCACTTCATGCCCGCCTGGATACGTGAATGTCACCACTGGCGTGCCCTTTGTGGAGGGATACATCGTGCAGACACCTTCCCACGGCTCTCCCTTCACCGCACAGCCGTTGATATTGCGCTCAACGCCCATCATCGTCTGCTGCCACGGAAATTTCACGAGCGGGTCCTGCTCTCCCGCGATGTGCATCACCGGCTTGGGCTTGAGTTGCCGCGCGAAACGCGCCACCGCACCGGAAGGCGCCACGGCCGCAAACACGTCCCCACGAGCCAGCCACAGCAAAAATGTGAACGACCCTCCGTTTGAATGGCCCGTCGCGAAGATCCGTTTCGCATCTACCTGGCAATCCTGTTTCACCCGCGCCAGGACAGTGTCGAAAAATTTCAGGTCGCGATCACCTTCATCGCCCATCTGCGGCTGCCAACCGGTCTCGTTGCCCTCCTGATCGGTCAATTTTCCCGGCGTGTCCAGGCCCTGCATGTAGATGGAGATCGCCTCGGGCCAGTTCTTGTCCATTGCAAACGTGCGCTCAACGTTGCGCGAAGTGCCACCATGCCCATGAAAAACAAAAACCACCGGTGTGGGACTCGTTTTGGCTGAAGCGGGAATATAAACCAACGCTGTGCGCGCTACGCCATCCACCGTGAAGTCCCATTCCTGTAAATCGTCCGCGGAAAACCCGCGTTCAGCGAATAGCAATCCCACTAGTACCGCTAGAAAAATGAAATACTGTCGCATGATTTCAAGACGAACCGCCGGGCGAAATGTTACATTCAGCCACCCGCCATCGCGCCCACGACCAAAAACGGTTCTTCCCCATTCACGACCTCCTCCGGCAAGGGCGTGTCGACTGGTTCCAGCGACATATCCTCCCGGCACGCAAAAAACCGGATGAATGGACGCCGTTTCAGCGTCTCATGGTCACGGATAGTTCCCCGCAACGCGGGATACTTTACCTCCAGCGCATCCAGCACCGCGCCCACCGTGATCGGCTCGGCGACCTCCACCTGCACCTCTTCCCCAACCCTGGCGAGATTGCGCAAATGAAATGGCAACACCACGCGGATCATTTCAATACTTGCACTTCCACGGAATACACGGGCGGCAAATCATGCATGATGGCATTCCATGAATCACCGTTATCAGCCGAGCAATAAACCTGTCCGCCCGTCGTCCCAAAATAAACGCCGCATGACTCAAGCGAATCCACCGCCATCGCGTCGCGCAACACATTCACATAACAGTCCTTCTGCGGCAGCCCTTTGGTGAGCGGTTCCCATTCATTGCCGCCCGACTTGCTGCGATACACACGCAGCTTGCCTTCCGGCGGATAATGCAACGAATCGCTCGTGATGGGCACCACGTAGATCGTCTCCGGCTCATGCGCATGCACATCGATGGGAAAACCAAAATCCGATGGCAGGTTGCCGCTCACCTCCGTCCATTTGTCGCCCGAGTTATCCGTGCGCAATACGTCCCAGTGCTTCTGCATGAACAACACATCCGGTTTCGACGGATGCAACGCGATGCGGTGTACGCAATGGCCCACTTCTGCGTCCGGGTCCGGTAATTCAAACTGCGACTTCAATCCACGGTTGATAGGCTTCCATGTTTTACCGCCGTCATCCGTGCGGAACGCACCCGCCGCCGAAATCGCCACGTAGATCCGGTTTTTATTTTTGGGGTCCAGCAGGATCGTGTGCACCGCCATACCACCGGCACCCGGCTGCCATAACGCACTCTTCGCATTGCGCAATCCCGGCAACTCCTTCCACGATTTGCCGCCATCGGTGGTTTTGAAGATAGCTGCGTCTTCCGCACCAGCGTAAGCGGTATTTGGGTCGGTCAACGACGGTTCCAGATGCCAGATGCGTTTGAATTCCCACGGATGCTGCGTGCCGTCATACCACTTGTGCGTGCCGACTTTTCCTTCGTACACGAATTTATTGCTTTCGCCCTTGGGAAAACCTTCCGGCCCTTTCAACTCCTCCGCGCTGCTGCCCGGCGTGTTCCAGGTTTTCCCGCCGTCGTCAGATCGCTGGATGATCTGGCCAAACCAGCCACTGCTCTGCGATGCGTAGATGCGGTTGGGGTCCGCCGGCGAGCCTTTGAGGTGATAGATTTCCCAGCCCGCAAAATGCGGGCCACTTACCTTCCAGTTCTTGCGCTTGCCATCGCTTGTCAGGAGGAACGCGCCTTTTTTTGTGCCGACCAATACGCGAACAGAGCTCATAATCTAGGATTATTTGGATTTGGTTGCCTTGCCATTTTATGCCTGCTTCAGATTGCTGATGTCAATTGTTGCATGATTTGTCGTTTGGCTCTCCGCACGCAAATCACGCCGCAGTCGCCTGGAGCGCTTCACGCGCTTCTTTACCCATGGGACATTCTCCCATCACCGGGCGCACTTCGATTTTCGCCCCGTAGGGCAGGCCGGGACATTGCTGGGCGATGGCCACAGCTTCATCCATGTCAGCGACTTTGAGCAGAAAATAACCGCCCACCGCTTCTTTCGATTCCGCAAACGGCCCGTCGGCAACGACGCGTCCATTTTTACCCGTGATGATTTTGCCCGTCGGTTCCAATGGATTTCCGGCGACCGCCTTGCCGGAAGCCATCAAGCCTTTGAACCAGGCCATCCATTGGTCCGAGATGCGTTGCATCTCTTCGGCGGAAAGCCCCTTGTGCCAGTCGTTGCCGCGAAATATCAGCATGTATCCGTTTTGCATGTCACTCATAATGTTGGTGTGTTGATTGTTGATAGTGTCGTTGTTGGTCGATAATTATTTTTCCGCGGATTCGGTCATGATCATCCACATCACGCCGAACTTGTCCGAGACCATCCCGAAGCTTGATGCGAAGAACGTCTTCTCCAGCGGCATCTGCACCTGTCCACCGTGCGCGAGCGCGTTGAAAGCCCGTTCTGTATCGGCATCTGTGGCCGTGGCGACGGCGAGACCGAAACCATCAAACTTCGGATGCCCGCTGCAGCGGCCATCTGAAGCCATGATGACCGTCTTCCCCACTTTGAATTGCGCGTGCATGATTTTATTTTCCGTGCCCGCCGGCGGTTCGCAACCGGCCTTCGGTTCCTGTGGGCTGTCCTTGAAACGAAGCATCATAACGACTTCGGCGCCGAGCGCTTTGCGGTAGAATTCGATGGCCTCTTCGGTTTTGCCGTCGAAGAACAGGTACGATTGAACAGTTGAGATATTTGGCTTTGTCATAATTTTGTTTTGTCGATTGTTATTGTTCCGTCATGGATACGACGAACGACCATTCACATTTAGGACAACCAACTAAAAATATTTAATTCATTGACTCCAAGGCGTTTTCCTCACATTTCGTGAGTTTTTCGGTCAAAAAAACCTGCTCGGACTTGATTTCCGCCAGTTCCAGCGCCCGACGGTAATGGACGGCTGCCACCGGCAAACGGTTCAATTGCGATTCGAACTCGCCCAGAACCGCGTGATACAAATAATAAGCCTCCAACGAATCGCGGCCCTCGATGGCGTTTATGGATGCAATCGCCGCCTCCGGCCCCTCCACTTCTGCCAAGGCCACCGCCCGGTTCAGCGCCACCACTGGCGACCGGTCCAGTTTGTACAACGCATCATACAAAGCGAGAATCTGCCCCCACTCGGTCGATTCGTAATCCGCCGCGGCGCAATGACACGCAGCGATACCCGCCTGCAGGTGATATTCGCTGAGCTCGCTGCCCATGCCCGATCGCATCAGATGAAACATCCCCTTCGCGATCATCGTCCGGTCCCACTTCGTCCGATCCTGTCGGCGTAGCAGCAAAAGATTCCCTTCATCATCTACCCGCGCCGGATTGCGCGACGCGTTCAACAACATGAGCGCGAGCAATGCGTGCGTCCGGGGTTGATTCCCCGCATGGTGTTCCGCCAATAAGGTCGTCAAACGGATGGCTTCTTCACAAATGTCCTCACGGATCAATTTATCACCGCCGGATGCCTTGTAACCTTCGTTGAATAAAAAATAAAGTGACTGCAACACGCCATCCAATCGCCGCGCCAATTCCTCGCCCACCGGAATCTCGAACACGATCTTCTCATCGCGAAGCTTTTGTTTCGCGCGCGTGAGTCGCTTGGCGATGACAGCATCGGTCGTAAGAAAGGCGCGGGCGATTTCCGTGACGCTGAAACCGCAGAGTGTTTTCAATGCCAGCGCCACCTGCGCTTCCGGGGGAATCACCGGATGCGAGCAGACAAACATCATCCGCAATCGGTCGTCGGTGATTTCCTGTTCGGAGAGGTGGGGGACGGCAGGCGCAGGCCCATCTTCTTCGATCAGCCGGGTGATTTCCGGTTCTTTCTCGCGGAAGTTCTTTTCACGGCGCACCACATCCAGCGCCAGGTTTCTGGCGGCGCGCATGAGCCAGGCGGAGGGATTCTTCGGCACACCGTAGAACGGCCAGGTCTGCAACGCCCGCGCCATCGCCTCCTGTACAACGTCTTCCGCCAGTGTGAGATGCTCTAACCCGAAGATACCCGTAAGGATTGCCACCATCCTGCCTGCTTCATGCCGGAAAAGATGTTCGACCACCTGCCCGATGGGTTGCGTTTCAACTCCTGACGCGATTTGGCTGGCTTCCTCGTTTGGCAAACGCCAAAAAATCGCCCTCCCGCTCTTCCAAGTCAAGAATGAGCTTAATACCGCCCCTTACCGCCTGCCAAAACGACTGTGACTAAACGAACGCCCGCCTGAATGGCGGTGTCCACCCACCGGCCGTGCATTTCCGCCCTCGCGATTCCCGTTTTGTTCTCCACGTGGACCTTGACCGCCCTGCCCGCCCTGGTCACCACGCGGCCCATGTCCACCTTGCCGATTCTGGCCACCGCGTGGACCTTGTCCGCCCTGGGCATCGTGTCTTCCCTGCCCGCCCTGTCTCGCATGACCGCCACCCTGGCTTGATGAAGATGAAGGACGACCTTGGGGCCGCTGTTGTTGATGACGTTGACGGTCAGCTGGCGGTTCCCCTTGCGGGGCAACCTGGGCGTAATTAAATCCCTCGGCGCGTTTGCGCACGATGCCGCGCCCAATGAACCGCTCCAGTGCTCGTAATTCATCGCGGTCTTCCGGCGTCACAAAACTGATGGCGTCACCCACCGCATGCGCCCGGCCCGTGCGACCGATGCGATGCACATAATCCTCCGGGTGCATCGGAAAATCGTAATTCACCACGTGCGAAATGCCGTCCACATCGATGCCGCGCGCCGCGATGTCCGTCGCCACCAGCACGCGCACTGCGCCGGATTTAAAATCCTTCAACGCCTGCAAACGCTGGTTCTGCGAACGATTCGAATGCAACGCGGCTGTCTTGATGCCCTTCTGCGCCAGGTTGCGGGCGATTCGGTCAGCGCTGTGTTTCATCCGCGAGAAAACCAGCACCATGTCCATCTTCGGGTCTTGCAACAGATGCAGCAGCAGGCTTGGCTTCAGATGCTTCGGCACTTCGTAGAGAAATTGCGTCACAGTCTCAGCGGGATTCGACCGGCGCCCGATCTGCACCAGCTTCGGCGCGCGTTGAAATTCGTGTGTGAGCCCTTCGATCTCGCGCGACAGCGTGGCCGAGAACATGAGCGTTTGCCGTTTCTGCGGTAACTGGCGCACGATCTGCCGGATCGACGGCAGGAAGCCCATGTCCAACATGCGGTCTGCTTCGTCCAACACGAGAAACTGCAATCCGGAGAAATCACCGTTGCGCCGGCCCATCAGGTCCAATAACCGGCCTGGGCACGCGATGACGATGTCCGTGTTCGCCCGCAAAGCGCGGATCTGCGGCACTTCACCCACGCCGCCGAAGACCGTGGCGATAGTCACCGGCATGTGTTTCGCGTAGGCGCGCACATTTTCTTCGATCTGCAAAACCAGTTCGCGCGTCGGCGCGATGACCAGCACACGTGTGCCGCGTCGTTGCCCTGGTGCCAGAGGTGCGGCGAGCCGTGTGAGGATGGGCAATGTGAACGCCGCCGTCTTGCCCGTGCCCGTTTGGGCGATACCGATGAGGTCTTGCCCTGCGATAATGGGTGGGATGGTCGCGGCCTGGATCGGCGTGGGTTCGGTATAGCCGGCTTCCTGCACCGCTTTTAAAATTTTGGCGTCAAGGCCAAGTTCGCTGAATGACATAAAGGCACAGCATACCAGTCATCGGGCTGATAGCACGACCTAAAACGCCACCGCCGCCTTGCCGTGACATCGCCGATTATTGCCATCTATCATTTACATTAGCCCGCCAACAGGCACACTGGCCTTCCCTTCGGAGAAAATAATCATGCCGCAGGTCGGTTAAACCAAAGAACAAATAAAATTATGGGTGATAAATCCCCGAAGTCCACGCACAAGAAAACCAATCAAAAATCCGCCAAGGCCGCTGTCGCTACCAAGAAGAAAAGCGCCGCCGTTGCCGCGAAATCAGCTTCTGCCAAAAAACGCTGATCAAGGTTTCATAACTGTCTCTCCCGTTTTTTGACTGGAAAGACGGTTTTTTTATGCCCGGCCATAAACTTGGCCGTGGCGCAATCGCACTGGATTTTCTAGTCTTTCTCAGTTGCAAGCCGCCAAACCAGACCATTACGCGATCCTCGGCCTCGACCGCCATTGCACCGACGCGCAGATCCGTAGCGCCTACCGATCCTTTGCCAAACAACTTCACCCCGATGTAAACCACGGCTCGGCGAGCGCCACCGCACAGATCCAAGCCGTTAATGCTGCGTATAAAATTCTGGGCGACCCTGCCAAACGCAGCGAATACGACGCGGAACTCGATACCAAAAACAAACCGGTCGCCACTCGCTCGCAAAAAACCGTCCTGACCATCACCAAAGAAATCCGGCTCGGCATTCTCGATTTTCTTCGCGGCACAAAGTTAAGCGTACACATCAACGATCCTTCCAACTCCAATGGCGCCGAGACCTATGAACTAATCGTCCCGCCCGAGACAGCGCCGGGCACACGCTTTCGTTTGTCGCGCCACGCGCCATTTGACCGCGGCTTGGTTCTCGTGCGCGTGAAAGCCCGGCCCGATTTCCATTTCAAAGCGCGCGGCTCAGATTTGCGCTGCGACCTGAAGATCAGCTTCCAGCGCGCCACGCAAGGCGGCACAGAATCCGTTCGCAACGTCACCGGTAACTTCCTGCGCGTGCAAATCCCAAAGAAAGTTGCGCGCGGCGAAATCATCCGCATCGCCGGCGAAGGCCTGCCAAAAACACACGGCGGACGCGGCGATTTGCTTGTGCGCGTGCTTTATCGCCCGGAAGTCCGCATCACGCGCAAATAATCGGTTACCATTTTATGACCAAACCTCCCTGCCCCATGTGCGAGACGACCGAAATATTGGACCACCCTGACAAATGGGAATGCGTCACCTGCGGTCACGAATGGCCACACGAAGCCAAGCCCGACGCACCCGATGCCGCTCGTGTCGTCAAAGACGCTCATGGCAACATTCTTGCCGATGGCGATTGCGTCGTACTGATCAAGGATTTGAAATTAGGAGGAGGTTCGCAGGTGCTCAAAGGCGGCTCCAAATCCAAACCCATCAAACTTGTGGACGGCGACCACGAAATCTCCTGCAGGATGGACGGCATGGCCATCGGCCTCAAGGCCTGCTTCGTGAAGAAGGCTTGATGCAATGAGTAACGGTTGACTCACCGGCGATTTTGAAAGCGGCGGCAACTGCTCCCGCTGCGCCTTTGGACCAATTCCGGCGTTTGCCATCGGGATTGAATAATTGCGCGGCACGGTCGCGCCACTTTTCATCCACTGAACAAGCGAGCGACCTTTTAAGACTTTGCGGGGCGACTTTGTCAATGCGGAGACCGCGTTGGACCGCCGCGAGTTCGACCATAGCCTCACCCTTGATCGCTTCCAGACACGAGCCAAACCGGCCCGAAGAACATTTCAATAATGCAATGACCGAACCTGCCCCTTTGCCCTCGCGGGCGAAAAGGGTATTGAGACTTTGCAGCAGTTCGTCCAGATCGTCTCCGGAACGGACTTGAAACGGAATCGGCCGGATGGCAGTGATGACGAACTTGCCGGCCACACTCTTCGTCTCCGCGATGATGACGGCGGATTTGGTGGTGCTTATTCCGATAATCACATGGTCACAATCTCACACGACACCCCGGAGGCAAGGCCTCGCGGGTCACCGGCCCGAATTGTGGTTCAGCCGATGTGACGTGAGTTACTTAACGCTCCATGATTATCCATCGGTTACTCAACGGACTATGGGGTCTAACCCTACTGCCACCTCACTTCCCCGGCGACCACGACGAGTTATCCAGCAATTGGATGCCCGGCTTGGTGAACTGAATACGCCGGGCCTTGTAGAGTTTGCCGATGGCTTGCTTGAAGGTCTTCTTGCTCACGCCAAATGTTTTCCGGATGACTTCCGGCGAACTGTCATCGTCGAACAGTAATTTTCCACCGCCTGCTTCCAGCGCCTTCACGATCTGGTCCGTTACTGGTGTCACGCGCTTTTTGTATCCGGTCGGGTCGAGGCTCAGGTCAACTTGTCCGCCGGGCCGGATATTGCGCACGTATCCCTGCACCCGCTGCCCGATCTGTAACGGCATCGTGACATTATCGCGATAAAGCAAACCCATGTGCTGGTTTTCGACGACGGCTGAGTAACCCAATTGCGTCGCGCCCGTGATGAGCAGGTTCACTGGCTGGCTGTCGCGATACAACGGCGCCTCCGCGCTCAGATGCCGGCGCAATCGCGACGTCGCCACGATGCGTTGCGACTGCGGATCGAGATACACATACACCACCACACGCTGGCCCATGCGCACCGGCCTTTCCTGTTCGCGGAACGGCAGCAACAAATCCTTCGACAATCCCCAATCGAGAAACGCACCCACGCGGTCGTTGATGCTCACCACCTTCAGGCACCCAAACTCGCCCACTGTCACCAGCGGAATTTCCGTCGTCGCCACCAGCCGGTCTTCCGAATCGCGATACACGAACACATCGAGCAACTGCTTCGGCTTGAGGTCCGCCGGGATGTGCCGGCCCGGCAACAGAATCTCGCCCAGCTCGCCACCATCGAGATAGAGGCCGGGAGCCGATGCCCTCACGATCGAGACCGTGTTACGTTTGCCGAGAATTGCCATGTGTCTATAGCGTAATCTCACCGCATGAACGCGGGGAGTAAAATCGATGCCTGTGCGGCACTGGTAAATTTCGCTCACCTCATTTAGCTTGTGCGCTGGCAGCATTTTAACCCCTGAATGTTATGGCCGAAAAATTTCTCGAATTGCTGGTGACGCCCTCTGTCGCCAAAGCCCAGGAACATTACTTCGGGCGCGCGCAGCATTTTTCCGGCGTCGCCCGGCGCGACCCGCTCACGGATGACGAGATGCAGTTCATCCAGGCGCGCGACAGCTTTTACATGGCCACCGTCAGCGAATCCTGCTGGCCCTACCTGCAACATCGCGGCGGCCCCACCGGCTTTCTGCACGTCGTCAATCCCACCACGCTCGCTTTCGCCGATTACCGGGGCAACCGGCAGTTGCTCTCCACCGGCAACCTCGCCGCGAACGACCGCGTGTGCCTCTTCCTCATGGATTATCCCAATCGCACCCGGCTCAAGATTCTCGGACATGCCCGCGTGGAAGATGCGCGCGAACATCCTGAGCTCCTCAAAAAATTTGCCGCGCCGGATGTCCAGCGCATCGTCGAGCGCGTGTTCCTCATCGACGTCATTTCCTTCGACTGGAATTGCCAGCAATACATCATGCCGCGCTACACTGCGCCGGAGATCGAAGTATTCGTTGCACCCTTGAAACAACGCATCGCCGAGCTCGAGAGCCAACTGAAGCAAAGATAATTTGTTCCAATTCGGCCTTAACCCGTTCCCATTCATGCCGATAAAGCCATGAGTGCGATTAAAATCTATAATCATATCGGTTGCCGCATTGGCATTGATGGCCGTTCCTGCCAATGCCGATACCGTGCATTTGTATTCCGGCGCATCCACCGAAGGCACATACGATGACAATATCCATATGCTCACCGGTCCGATCGATGGACCGCTGACCAATGATTTCACGGACGCGGCTACCTTTGCCGCCGCTATCAACGGCCCGAGTGCCTATGTCGTCACGCCCAATGAGCAATGGGTACAACAGATCGGTGGTGATGGCGGTGGTGGCATTTTCGAAGCCTCTCTTCGCACCTCTGATTTGCTCAGTCCTGCACGGTGGATTTCTTCTGACCCGAATGGCGCCCAAGGTGGTTCGTTCACCGCTCTGTACGCACTCGATTTCACGCTGCCGGAATTCACCGATGCGTCGCTTCACCTGGAATTTTCCGCCGATCAAACACTCGGGACCACCGCCGATAATGGAGTTTTTTTGAACGGAACCGCATTGACCGGCAGCGGCGGCGGCAATTACTCCCAGGTACTGACTTTTGACTTCCTCGATGTCTCCTCCCTGCTTCACTCCGGCACCAATATCCTCTACCTCTACAACGTGAACTACGGCGGGCCATCCGGCGTGATGTTTGACGCAACCTTCAGTTACACACCCGCACCGGTTCCGGAACCTACCACTGCCACGCTCTTCGGTCTCAGTGCATTGGGCGGATTGATTCTCTCCCGCCGCTGCTCCTGACCTCTCCGCCATTCCCTCGCCCACGCAGTGGGAGGGTGCGTCCCCGCAGAGCGGGACGCGGGTGAGGGATGTGAGCGAAGCTCTATTAAAAAAGGAGAGGCACCAATCCTTGCCAACCACAATCGCTTGACGGTCAAAACCGTTTCTGCCACTGCTCTGGCGGGCTGGTTGGAAATGAACATAAAAATTCGCGCCATCAAAAAACGAGAGCCCCTCAAAGTCGGCTCCCGTGTGTCCAAACTCACCCGCGTGGAATTTGAGCGGCATCCCTACCCTGCCCTGCTGAAAGAGCCGGCGCATTTCTGGGACGAGGTTTTCATCTCCAACGAGGCCTACATTCTTAGCGAAGTCACCCACCCGCGCATCCGCCGCAAACTGGCCTACGACGCCTCCACGCATCAACTGTTCCTCGAATACATCGAGGCCGACACATTGGATGAACTGGCGCTCAAACACATCACAGTCAAAGACCCATCGCGCACCCATCGCCTCCTGCAAAACCTCGCCGAGACCGTGGCCGACATGCACGCCGGCATCTTTTGCGGACGCCCCATCGTTCACAACGATTTGAAGAGCCGCAATGTGCTCGTGCCCATCGCTGCGCCCGCAGAAATTCGATTGATCGATTTTTCGCATTCGTACTTTGAGGGCAATCTGCCCCCGTTCATCACCGACAAGAAAAAGAATCCCGAGGGCACGGCCAAATACTCGGCCCCCGAGAAGTGGGACGGCGATTTCACCAAAGGTTTTAAGGGCGACGTGTTCGCCTTTGGCGTCACGGCTTACTGCGCCTGCACGGGAAAATATCCCTTCGATGGCGAGCTCGCCGAGATCGAGCGCGGCATTCGGGAAACGCCCACGCCATCGCCCCTGAAACTGGGGCACAATCTTCTTCGCAACACCGCCGCCGTCATCATGGATTGCCTCGAGAAAAATCCCGATCGCCGCCCGACCATGGAACACGTCGCCAAAGTCTACGCCGATTCCGCCTCCTTGCTCCCGCGGGCAAAGCCTTCGTTGTAGCGGCAGTCTATGACCGCCGTCCCTGTCCTCTTTGCTATTTGCCACGTTCCATGTGGTGCTAATGTCTCGCGAAGCCTGACTGAAAGCCCTGAAAGGGCTTTAGATATTAGCCCGGGGTCGAGCTTGCATCGCAAGCGACCACCCCGGGTCACATCCCATAGACGCTTGTGCCTGATTGCGCAGCTTCGCGAAGCGAACGACTTGTCTGGGCAACGATTTGCAGCAGCGCCAACCCTTCCCAGCCCAAAACATCCGCCGTTAAACATTGCTATCCGACCCATCCGCACTGACACTCAAGGATGAGCAAAAGCCTTCAACGTCACGGTCCCAAGGAAATCTACAAACAACTCCGCTTGCGGATGAAAACCAACGGTCTGGACACCATCAAGGTCCACGTCATCCGCCACGCCGGAAAATTGAAATTCAATTTTACCGGTTCAGCCGAACAAGTCGTAAAAGCACAGCAAATCCTTACCGCCTGGATCTGACTTTATCCCACCAACGACCACCTTTGTTTGGTGTAAGTCAGTCAGATTCAGCTTGAGCCACGTTGCTATTGTATAGCACGTTTACCACGTTTCACGTGGCGAGTCTCGTCCCGACGCGTCGGTTGGTGCGTCTCGCGCCAGCCCTCCCCAGCCCTCGCCCCTCGTCTCTCGACTCACTTCGGCGGCCATTGTATGCCGCTCAGTTCCTTCGGCAACTGCGTCGGGTCCGTGGGATAGATCGGAGACATATCCGGCTTCACCTTGGCACTGGGCAGATATTCCATTTCCTCCGGCGCCCCGATGATGAGCCACAGCACCTCCGACTCCGTATCATTGAACACCTGCCGGATCTGGTCCGGCCGCACCCACACCCCGCCGTACTTGGGCACCGTCAACGTCACCTCGTCCACCCGCATCCGGCCTATGCCTTCCAGCACGAAATAAAACTCCTCGGCCCGGATATGCTTATGCAGCGTGTTCGCGCTTTTCGGCGGCAACCGCCAGAGCCGCGCCCCCATCTTCTCGCTCCCCGTCCGCTCCAGATAATCCGCATTCGGGATGCGCATCAAGTTCGATGGCCGCCACGCCAGGTCTTCCGGTTTGATGAGAAAATACCCGTTCTCCGTTTTCATGGATTCACTCATAGCACAAATCACCACTCGGCGACAACCACCCCCACAAAGTGGTCGGAATTGGTCGGAATCGGCCTGATTCCGGAGGGAACATTAACCGCAAAGACGCAGAGGAAATGTGGCGCAGGCTTTCCAGCTGCCCTGTAGAAACCTTCGTAATATCGGGCCCGTGGCCGGCAAACCCCGTTTGTAAACCGCGTGCGCCTCGCGTGGCGCCCCCCTCTCCGCCAAACGAATGTTTGGGGGAGAGGGCCGGGGTGAGGTGGCGCTGAGCTCTCAATGGCCCTGCTCTCACCTGCCGTATCAGATCTTTTCTACAAAGCAGCCTCCAGCCTGCGGGTTCACGGGACATTCCTGTCCCGTGATTGCGGATAAACTGGCGACTGGAAAGTCGCCAGAACCCGCAGACAAGAATGTTGCTCTGTAGAAACCTTCGTGATGTCAGGCATGTAGCTTGTAAATCCCCTGTGCGAACCACGTGCGACTCACTCGGCTTCCCCCTCTCCGCCATTTGCATAAATGGGGGAGAGGGCCGGGGTGAGGTGGCACTGAACTCTCAAGAGGCCTTCTCTCACCTGCCGTATCAGATCTTTTCTACAAAGCAGCTTTCCAGCCTGCGGGTTCACGGGACATTCCTGTCCAGCGATTGCGGATAAACTGGCGACTGGAAAGTCGCCAGAACCCGCAGACAAGAATGTCTGCGCTACGCCTGAACGGAAAAAAGAAGTCCGTTTTCCACCCGACACTCATCCCCCTCAACTACCCGGAATCAGTCGGAATCACTCCGAATCATTCCTGAATTGTGGTGGGGCGAGGCTACTGACGAGCCGTTCCCAAGGTAGGGCGCGTCACTCCGTGCGCGCCGTTCCCCATTTTTCCCAACTTGTCACTCGTCACCCGCCACATGCCACATTAGACGAAACCTTTAGCTGGCTGGAGCTCGCTGGAGTTGCCTGAGCCACTTTTTGCATAACTGACTGATTTTGTGTGAGTTCCGCAAAAACTGCGCAATTTGGCTTTTTCACCGCTTTTGGTCGAAAAAAACCTCTCCCATGGCTTATGGCCCCAAATAAAAAAAGAGCCTAAATTTAGTTAAATTAACCTAAATTTGAGCTTGGCCGCTTTCGCGATTTTCGACCCTTTTCATCCCAATTTGAGGTAGGGCGTTGCTGCTTGCCTCGCCATAACGGAGTGACGGCGGGCCGCGACGCCCTGACTGAGGTTCATCTCTCGACCCTCGCTTGTCTCGCCCATCGCCCGAAGCCCATCGCCACGCGCCTATGTTTTATATATCAAAGAACTATTTGTCTTTTTACGCAAAAATGGCCAATTTGTCAAGATTAAGGTTTAGTCAGAGAATCCCAACGGGGTTTCAATCACTTAGTCCCGCATGCTGGGTTTGCGAAGTAAGCGAAAAGTTGTTTTTACCACGTACGCTTCGTCCGAGCTAACCGAGCTTTTGCAATTATAGCCGCATATGCAATTGCTTTTTCAACTCCTTGGGACATTGATGAAAGAAGGAGGATATGTTCGCCAATTATCGCGGGGTCAAACTGAGAATTTATTGCTCGTCTGGATAGATCATCAATATCTGGTAATTGATTGTCTGCGCGAAGTGATTTTAGGGCAGGCGCAAACGGAAGTGGAACTTGTGTAATGGGTGTGTTTCGAACTGACTCCAAAGATTTCATAGGAATATAAACTTTCTGTTGCTCACCTATTTTGAAAGGTTTTCTGCGTCTTTTAGCAAGTACTGTTTGACCCGATTCCAAGGTGAGCCACTGCCAAATGCTAACGTCGGTCTTTTTAGCTTCAAATTTTTGGCCTTCTTCTACAACTCGACCTAAAACTAACAACTCCAATCCTCGTTCACCTTGAACAACAGAGTCTTGCTGAGTCTTTGGTGGTTTCCAATTCAATAGGTTTGGATAATTAGTTTGCTCTGTTGAATTTCCAACTGCGATGGAGGCCATCCGTTCAGCTTGTTTTATAATATAACTTTTATCTTCGATTTCATGAATGGGTGTTTCGTTGGAAATGTAACCCATAATTGCGCCAGCCATTGTCGCAATCGTATCCGTATCACTAGAAAGCGCATTCGCAGCACAAATGAGCGCTTCCTCTGGTCCATTTTCTCGAAAGATATACGCAAGGAATGAGGCGAGGAGCGCTGTTTTTGTTCCTGATCCTCGCTGGCTTTCAGTCAATCCACCAAGACGCTGAAGAGCTAGACGATAGCTTTCTTCTTTGTTCCCGCTCTCATGGATGTCTCGAAGAAGACCAATATCAGCGAACATTTCTCTCTGAACCGCTGAGCACGCGTCATAGAACTTTGCACCCGAGTTTTTTTCCCAAACCGGCAGCCAAAATGTCCTGAGATCAGAATCATCCTCAACGTTACGAACCAGCGCAGACAAGCCGCTCACAATCCTCTTCCACTCCTCAAAATCAGGGACGGCAGCGTGCAAGCGTGCATATTGAAGACAGATTCCATGAAAAACAGCGCCTGCAATTCCACGGATATGACCGTGTGTGCAAATTGAGTTCCGCAGAATTTCCGTAATTAATTGCTCGCTTAGCGCGCGCTCACTTGCTGCCCAAACATGCGGTTGAATTCGCATAGCTGCGCCGTTTCCACCACCCGAGAAATAAGACAAACCTTCTGAGTCGTAGAAATTGCTAAACCACGTCACACCATCTCGAGACAAAGAGAGTGCCGCGGCCTTGCTTCCCCTACCTGCGCCTAGAGCATAGCTCATCCAAACTGGGAGTTCCATTTTTGCAAACGCTTCTACATTGAATGAAGCATCAGGACGAATTGAACGACAGGTCGCGAGTCGTAATTGGGTATCATCGGAATAACAACCGGCAGGTAAAACCGCCTCAGCGCCGAACCTTCCACCAACACGCCTTTTCCAAGGAACTGTTCTCGTCGCACGATCGCTACCAATTCTTGAAACAATCCCATTTCTATTATCTCGCAATTCAGTGATAAAGCCCAAAGCATCCCCGTATGCGCTCCACAACGCTGAACGAACAACTCTGGCATGGTAATCAGCACACATTTTCAGTTTCAGGAAAACAACGTTGGCTCAATCCTAATGGGCACGTCAGGGTGCTGCAAGGCAGCAAGCGCGCCGGCAACATCGTCCGCATCCTCTCCATTGCGAACATAAATTGATTTGAGAAATTCAGTTGATAACGAATTTGGATAAAGCACCTCTGCTTGAATGTCGGTCGTCCACGAATTTGGCATGTGGTTTAGCCTTGGGATTGGTCTGCCATAAATCCCTTGAACTTCATCGGCAAACAAAGCCGCCAACGATTCAACACCAGTTCCCCGACGCAAATGTTGCCAATAGGCATTATTAGTTGTCACGAATTGCACTCCCGTATGACACATAATTGTAGGGTCAAACGCGAGAATTCGCCAACTTTCAGTCGGATGCCAGTTTTCAGAATAACCGAACAACGACCTATTTATTCGAGAAATGGAAAGATTCACATAACTTTTCCAGCCAGGGTCATATATTTTTGAGGTGTTAAGCTTCAAAATGAATTCAAGCGTTTCATCTTCCTTCAATAAAGATCGCGCCTTTAGTTGTCTCTGGTTCAAGATGCCGATAAGCCCAGGGTGTGTTGTAAAATGAACAACCTCTGTGATGCCTCGCTGAATAATTACCTCCTCAACAGTCACAACTTGATCTCCCTGAAAGTACCAGCTTTAAACAAGTCAACCAAATCAGACCGGTCAGATTCCTTGTAACCGAGAATGACTGTGGTTCGCGCACGGGTAACTGCCATTGCCAGTAGACGGCGTAGTTTGTTCCAACCGTCGTCGCCCGGTTCAGCGCCGTGGGGAAGAACTTCACCATTCAACCCCAATAAAAACACATGGTCAAATTCCAAGCCTTTTGCCGAATGAATTGTGCTGAGTGCAATATTTTCACCGCCTTGAGGCCAGTCACGATTTCTGGTTATCTCTACAAAATTGAGTTTTGCACGGGCAAGCGCATCTCTCGTCGCATCAAAATATCGTCCACCTCGTGGCTGAAGGAATGCCACACTCTCTTTCGACAAATCAACCTTAGTTTTAATAAACTCGATAGCATATGGGAGTTGCATGCTAAATTTTCCCACCACGACCACCGGGAGCGAACCGTGCCTTTTACATCCTTTTAAATTCGGAATGGTTGCATCCACATCGCCCGTTGTAATTCCTTCAATGATTGGGGCGGCAAATGCGGCAATCTCAGCTGTATTGCGATAATTAAGTTCAAGTCTGTGCGAGTTGTTCTGCGTTAGCTTTATCCCAACATCCGTCCATGTAAAACCTCGCGCGTAAATTCTTTGAGCCGCATCAAGAATAAAGGTGACGGCACTTTCTTTTGCCGCGTGTTTTAAAAGAGCCCGTATTTGGTTTGCAGAGAAGTCCTGAGTTTCATCAACAATAACAATATCGTATGGATAGCCATGAAGCGCCGCCGCGAGCCGCACTTCCAAATCGCCCCAGTCGTGAAATCCAGACTTCTTTTTCCAGGCTTCATATGGGCCAATAACTTCGCGCAAAATTTGTTCACGAATCGGTTTATCAACGCGAGGCACCACCCCGCGCCCATCGCGCTTTGCGGTTAGATATTCTTGGCGCGCATCGGGCAAATACAAGCCACAGATATAGTCGACTTCATCGCACAAAAAATCAGGGTCGAGTGGTATCTGACTACCGAAAGATTTAATTCGAATGCGCCTCTCATTGTCACTCGCCATCTTGGGATTCCCAAGCAACTCAAAGGCCCAATGTGCAAAAGTATCAACTTGAAGTTCAATTTGCTGACCGACAACGGCTTGTTCAAGTGCTAGCTGTTGAACATATCCACGTAGCGTACGGTTAAAAGTCAGAATCAGAGTTCTCACAGGTTCTTTTGAACCGGTGCTTTTCCTTCGGTTAAGAAAAATCCCCGAAAGTCCTCGCAGTCTTAAAATTGCTGTGGTCGTTTTTCCACTGCCAGCAGCACCTCGAATCACTTCAATACCCGCTGTTGTTTTCGAAATGATTCGCAACTGCTCAGGTGTTGGAGCTACGGATTGGAGAACACGCATATTGCATTTTGATAATTACCATAAATGTTTTCCCGCAATAAACTAACCCTTCGCGTACAGCTTCGCCCCTTACCCCGTTATGCGAAGTTCAGGGTCAATGGTCACGCTTAGCATATACTTCTGCTCCTTTCCGATAAATTCCGCCAGATTTTTCTTCTCATTCCCGCCTGCAAACCCTCCCGTTCAAAAATCTTCCGCCGCGGACTGCGCCCGTCCTCGGGCGCTGCAACAAACCTACGCATCAAGTCTCAGGAAAGTTCGCACATCCTCACTTACGCTTAACCTTGCAGTGGCCGGGGACGGCCACACTCCCCTCTTTCCCGGGGGTGCAGGTTCAGAACATGGGTAACAGAGTAGGTTCAGAACATAGGTAACACTTCGAGAGGCAGGGCCAAGCCGATAGGCTTGGGGATGCCTTGGAAAACGAAAGAACCTATGGATTTGCGGATTG